>Ga0222713_10004738_pt1 | contig 13525 bp, 26 predicted proteins | sample C33_649DmetaG_FD_165061 | JGI IMG/M metagenome (GOLD analysis project Ga0222713, IMG submission 165061) | Estuarine water microbial communities from San Francisco Bay, California, United States - C33_649D | ecosystem: Environmental > Aquatic > Marine > Unclassified | place: USA: California...
GACTAAAAGTAAGTAACCCCGCACAACGGTTAGAACGTCGTGCGGGGTTACTTCTTCGCACAGTTGCATCACAACCTCATCCCAGCGCGCCATCAGCGCCTTGAAGTTGTAACCTTTTCGCATCAGTAAACTTCGTCCTCGTGTTGAACTTCATGCCAGTTCCAACGTACGCCGTGAACTTGGCTCTCGGCTTCTTGCCGTCGGTGGTTGGCTTCAACGCAAGACTCACAGAACAACACGATGAACGCGATGGCTGTGAATCCAATGACCGTTGCCCACATGGACTCTTCCTGGTTGTCCCCACTCATTTAAATCTCCTAGTAAGTTCTTGGCGGCGAAGAGTATCCGAACAGGTCCATGGCCTTTTTGCGGAACAAGTTGTAAGTGTCGTTCTCCCAGTCGGCAGTCTGGAAGTCAGTCAGGTCTTGCTTTTCAATCCACCAGGTAACAATTTCCTGTGGTGTTGATCCTTCCTTGTGAAACTCTTTCAACTTGTCCGGTTCGACGCAGTCGTTAAGTTCCAGTCCGGTTCGACTCATTAACTCGCCCTGGTACTGTTTCAGCCACTGTTTGAAAGTCATTTTTTTCACCTTCATGTGATTACTCCTCGTCGTCTACCAAGTCGTGACCCATCACCTCGTTGACTTGTCGCTGCAAGATTTCGCATTCAAGTCCTTCAGAGAGTTCGTCAACGAGATCACGCAATTCGTTGACGTGTACGATCAGCTTGGTGATCGCTGCTTGATCGCCTTTCTTGGCAGCGGCGATAGTCAGTTGAAGCAGTTCAAAATCCATGTCGGTCTCCTTGAAACAAAAAGGCCCGTGGCTGTTAACCACGGGCCTTGTGACTTATCGGCAATGTCGGTCAGCGATACCACTCGTGAGCTTCCGCCCAGATTCTTGACTCGCGAGGCAAAGTTTGACCCAGGTACTTGCCGTCGTACCATTCTTGTGGGTCAATTTTGCCATCTACTTTTGTGAAGTAGATTTGGCAGAACCGCATGCCTGCGTAGATTCGCACCGGTCGGACTACGGACACTTCAAGTGTCCAAGTGCCGCTAAAACCAATGTCACCAAAGCCGGCAGTGGCGTGGATGTTGATGCCAAGGCGTCCGATGGACGACCGGCCTTCAATGATCGGTACGTGTTTGACCGTAGTTGTGGCTTCCACGGTTGCCATCAGGTAAAGTTCACCTGGCAGCAACAGGAAGCCGTCTCGTTCAATCAAAAGATGCTCAGTCTCAAGCTCTTTTTTAGCGTCAAGGACTGGGTCCCTGTAGCGAAGAACGTGAGGCCCAAGTCTCAAGTCGTAGCTGTTGGGGTTTAGCTGTGACTTGTTGAATGGGGCAATTCTGATTTCTTCTTTCAGAACAGCAGCCTCAATTTCTTGTCCGGTCAAAATCATTTTAATCTCCCAACATTTCAAGGATGAACAAACTTACAATCTTGTTACGGCTGTAACCGATTGTTTTTAGCACATCAACCGTGTTGCGTAACGTGGCCGATGCCAACTTAAAGTTAGCAACGGATTTCTCGCGGTAGATGGGTTTTGTAACCGGGAAAGCTTTGCGTTTCCTTGTTACAAGCGTGCCGGGCTTCAGTTTGTTCACGTAATTGTAAGTCACTCCGGCGATTGGCCGGTTGTGCTTGACGCAAGTCTTTGCCGCCACATAAGTAGCTTTGCTGAGACTTAGGTTGTTTTTTGTAGCTTCTCGCTTGATGTGCGAAAAGCTCAGACCTTGTTGAATCCTCTTGGCGCAGAACGCGATTTTAATAAGCTTTCCGTTCTTGTAGGTATCGCGAATCATCTGACCCTCGTCAAATTGGAAAAGGTGGCCAAACAATTTGAATGAGGCTGCCGCTGATGGCTGCGGCAGCTTCTTCGATGTTGGGGTAATAGATAGGCGCACGGCCTGTACGCACCAAAAATCCGTTTGCAACTCTTTGTATTCGGATTTGTACGCTGATGTCGTTGTTGTCCTCGCGGACAACTATTTCTGGAAATTCCATGATTACTCCTGCGGTGGTTCAAGATTGCAATGCTCCCAACCGCAAGTCGTACACCACCAGTAAACTCGATCATTATCGTTGTAGTACCAGTGCTTTTCACCAGGCTCCATGTCGCTTTGACACGATTGGCAACGAAGGCTAACGTGCGTCGAAGGCACTTCCTTGTAGACCAAGTCGTCGCAATTCTTTTCCTGGACAATCTCTTCTTCGTCAATCCGTTCGGGTTCTTGGGGTGTCGGCTTTTCTGGTGGATGAGTTTTTTCTTCTTTAAACGAAGAAACCTCAGCCTTTTGCGGCTGAGGTTCCGGTTTGTTGAGCAGTTCGCTCAACAAGTTGTCTAGCTCTTCCATGGGTCTCCTACCTAAAACATGGTCCCTCGTACCAGCTAACCAGAGAGTACCTGGTACCTCGAGTCACAGGTGTGACACGATGATGCAGGAATGAGGGAAAGACTATGACGGTACCTCGATTGACAATTGCGTTTGCATCGGGCGGACAATCGCAATCTCTAGGGCAAACTTCAAACCGGCCGCCGTCGTAATCAGCCGGATCGCTTAATTGAATGACCATACTAAGCTTTCGTCTTGAAAGCTTGTTTCCGGTCCAAAAGGTGTCGTGGTGCCAATCGTAGTGACCTTCGTTTGTTCCGTGATATTCCGTGAACTGAATTTCATGGAACAGACTGAGGTCAAAACCAAAAGCGTTTTTGTTGGCTTCACGAAACATTAATTCCATGTCGCCAAAAAGACCGAAAAACCTACCGTCAAATCTGGGTAACCACCTGACTTGACTACGCCTGTAACTTTTGTCAGTCACAGACTTGTCGCTGCCGTGACCAATAGTTGCGTCAACGGCAGGCAATTGTTTAGCTAACTCAATAATCTTGTCGCAGTAGTCTGAATTGAATCGACTCTGCCAATACTGCCACCACTGATTCACAATCACCCCCAAGGATTGAAGTCGTAAGCAGATTCAACTGCGTATTTATCTGCTGCTTGTTTTGGCAAATCCTTGCCTTTCACATTCAACCGAGCTTCTTTGCTCAGCTGATCAGCAAACAAATTGAGATCGACGCTTTCACGCCGTACCCAGTGCCACTGAATCATGATGCCTTGGGAGGCAAATTGTTTGAACAACTGCCACAACATTGCGTTGTGGCTTTTTAAGTCGGCAGATGAGTTAGCTGTATAGGCCGAGTCTGTCAGCACATGCACGTGCTTCAACTCAATTTTGTGACCTTGTTTTCTTTTTGCCAATTCTTGTGACGTGTACCACGTTAAGGGTTGTAAATACGCCAAAACTTCGGCAAGGTTTATAGTGCCATCGTTCATGGCTCCAAACCAAACTCGACGATGGAGCGTTTCTCTTTCAACAGACACACAGCCCCATCCGCACTCTTTACCCCAGTGCGAACCGGAACCGTCGCCCACAAGCAACAAGTCCCAATTTTTTATACCCAACCTTTCCAGGAGAGCTTCAAAAAGCTCACCTGAGGTTTTCAAGCTCACGCTTTTTCTCCAAAAGTTGTTTACTCGTCTCTGTAAGTTGTAATTGCAATTCTGCGTGCTTCTGGAACAATTCGTCCAAGATGTGCGCTGCACTCTGCAATATGGCTCCGTAAGAACCCATCACAGAATCAACAGTTTTATCTTTGTTGCCGTCAGCTGCCAGCCACAGACCCTTGCTGATGTTTGGAAGATCGTTCAAGGTTCTGTAGTAATCGTAAACAACAATCACGCTGCGAAGTTCAGGCACTTCAAGAAACGCCTGATGCGCTGTTTCGCGAAATTTGTTGTTCAACTTTTCATCGAACATCAGTTTTTGTTCTTCGTTCGAGGCTGGCAGCTGATCTGACATCACTCATTCTCTTCCGTTGCTTCTGTCGTTATGCTGTCAAAGTCAACCGTGACCTTGGGCGTACGACAATAACTTTTGAACAAATCATTGCATAAGTTGGCCAAACGCGATGCGGCAAAACCGTACAAGACGATTTCAACACACGGACCAATTAGCTCAAAGCTTGTGAGACGCAGAGCACCGCAACAAAGAAAGCCGACCCACACGGACAAGCACCAGGGACAGCCAAGCAATTCGCCTAGCTTGTTGTCCCACATCTCGGTGATTGATCGCCAGTCGGCAAACAGTAGCGAATGATGCCAAATCTCTACAATTTGCCAGGTCGCCAACGCCGCAACAATTAACTCAAACGCGCTCACGTTATTCCTCGGCTGCGTTCAATGCCAAGTACAGGATGACACAAGCCAACATGGTCAGCCCAATATGCCCTGTAATAAACATTACCACAACCGAAATCAAACAACACAAGCACACAACGGCCATCTCGGATTGCAATTTTCTACTCCGCTTGCGGCAGAGGAGAATTCCACGAGTTGAGTTTAACTCTATCTGGCGGGGGTGCGCCTTCACCTGCAACTAGCTCACCCAACGGTTTTCCTGACGGATCAGGATACTGATGGATCAGTAGTTGACCTGGAGCAAACGTTGGCGACGGCCAATCCAGCGGTCGCATTTGCTTCCGGCGCATAAAGGCCCAGGCGCTGCGAGACGGCATCGCGGTCTCTCCCCAAGATAAAGTTATTTGGAAGTACCCAGTTTAACAACATAGTCACCGGCTGCCTTTATCATTTTGCCGGTAAATGCCAGAGTCGAACCTGTTATCGCCACGACGTTGAGCATCATATGCTTTACTATATCGCTAGGCTTTACTTCTCTGTCCATGCGAGTTCTCCATGAGTGACAAAACAAAGCCGGTGCGCAAGACTTCAAAAGAAGTCCTTGCCGCTGAGATGGCTAATAATCCTTACAAACTAGACGAAAAGAAGATTCTTCAGTCGCCACTGCTGGCAGGGTACAAACCCAGCAAAAGCAGCGACCAAATAACTCGAGCCTTAGACATGGCTCGTTTCGTCATGCAACAGTCTGGTTACACGACTCTTACGCCGTTGTTGCCATTGCTGCTAGCCATCAGAGGAAAACCATACCATCTTCACGACCACTTCCCTTTCGCACCGTTCTTCAGAACAAGAATGCCGCGAATAACGTTGTTGAAAACCGGACGTCAGGTTTCCAAATCAACATCATTAGCGGCACAGGGAGTGTTGTTTAGTAACTGCATACCGTACTTTTCGACGCTTTACATCACGCCGCTGTTTGAAATGATCCGCCGGTTTTCCCAGAACTATGTGGCTCCTTTCATTGAAACGAGCCCAGTGGGAAACTTGTTTTCCGGTGAATCAACAATGAACAATGTGTTACAGCGTTCGTTCAAGAATCGGTCGCAGATGATTTTCTCCTTCGCCTACCTTGACGCAGAACGTACACGCGGTATTTCTGCGGACAAGAACGTCATAGACGAAGTTCAGGACATGGATATCAGCTTTTTGCCGATTATCCATGAGACGATATCGGCTTCCCGTGACTGGGGTCTGATTCAGTACGCGGGTACACCGAAGACTTTAGACAACACCATAGAGCGACTTTGGCTGGACAGTTCGATGGCTGAGTGGGTTATTCATTGCCAGCACGGTGGTTGCGGGCATTGGAATATCCCGGCACTTGAATACGACCTGATCAAAATGATAGGTCCTGTCCACGAAGATATCGGTGAAAAGTGTCCTGGTGTTGTGTGTGCGAAGTGCCAAAAACCAATCAATCCTCGACCTTATACGCAGGGAGGAACTGGTCGTTGGCTACATAGGTACGAGGATAAACGCTGGTCATTTGCCGGTTATCACGTGCCGCAAGTCATTATGCCGATGCACTACGCCAGCGTTGAAAAGTGGCAAAAACTCGTAGACAAAAAGAACGGCAAGGGCAACACGCCAATCCACGTCTTCTACAACGAAGTTTGCGGAGAGTCGTGGGACAGCGGCTCCAAGCTGGTTACTGTCACAGATTTGAAAAGAGCCGCATCTTTGCCTTGGCGTTGTGTTGTCGAAGAAGCCGAAGAGCACGTTGAAGACTACATTGCCAGATTTGTGGCAATAGATTGGGGTGGAGGCGGCGTCAGCAAAGGCAAAAGTGATTTGGCTTTGCAGTCTTACACTTCAATAGCCGTTTGCGGCATGACGCCAAATGGTCAAGTAGACATCATCTACGGCTACCGAAGCCTTACTCCAAACGACCACGAACGCGAAGCCAGGATGATACTTGGAATTATGGCTAAATTCCGTTGTAGCCACGTTGTCCACGACTACACGGGCGCTGGTAGCGTTCGCGAAACAATCATGCGTCAAGCGGGTGTGCCTTTGGAACTGATGTTACCTGTGACTTATACAGGTCCGGTCAAAGGCGGTCTAATTGTGCTAAAACCTCCAACGCAGCGTCACCCCAGACCGCATTACACGATGGATCGAAACCGAGCTTTAAGCTACACCTGCCAATTCATCAAATCCGGTGTCGTGCGATTCTTCCAGTACGACTACAAGGGTGCTAGCGACCCTGGGCTTTTGCATGATTTTTTAAATTTGATTGAAGACAAGGCTGAATCGGGCACAGGCAAAGACAATTACAAAATCTTGAGAGACCCTTCCGGTCCTGACGATTTTGCTCAAGCCGTAACAATGGGAACGTTGATGCTGTTCAAGTTTGTCAACCGCTGGCCTGACCTGTCTCTCTACACCGACATACATGTCAGTGACGAGCTTCTGTCTTCAATCGAAGATAATCAAAATTTGAATTGGAATCAGTGAACATGCAATCTGCGTACGCAATTCTGCAAAGATTCGCTGCGCAGTTCTGCAAACAACATTTGAAAGCGCTCAATCGTCTGGGCTAACCACGTTTCCCACTCGTACACGGGTTCGTGCTTTTGCCTGGTAAATTCTTTGAGGTATTGCAACACAGCTTTGTCCATGCTGTGTGATATGTTTCTGGGTTCCAGGTCAGGGTCATTAGCTTCTATCAGAGTTAACTGACTATGTTTCTTGTACTCTGACTGGTTCACACGGACCAGGAACATTCCTGTGTCGTCTTCGCGCACGGCTTTGTGGATATTGTTTAACCTGCGAGGCCAGTTGTGTTTCCAATCTTCGTACGGCCCGTTGTCTATTTCAAAACGCAGGAACAAAGCTTTAGTTATGGGATCGTGCTCGTTTCTTTGAATGCAGACGCCGTAAGGCTGTAAGCCAATAGCCGGTGCGGTCACCTGAGCGCACAAGGCTATCGCTGTTGCCCAAGCTATTTCCATCTCAACGCACTCACGCTTCAGAGCGTGTTTGACTTCTTCTCGCCACTGGCAATAACTTTGTCGAGGTCCTGGCGATTTAGCGGGCAGCGTAAAATCCGGAATTAAATGAAAATAGCCTTCGCTTAGCTTGCAGTTAACGAACTGGAAACCAGAGCCATCCCAGCCCACACGTTCAAGGCCTACCACAATTTGCGGTTCTTCAAAACGCATGGCTGCGTCAAAGGGGTTGAAGTTCTCGGTTTTCTTGCCGCGAAAAATGTTTGTACCAGTTTCGGCAAGCATGATCATGCCGTTATCTGTGCCAAATCGGCGCAACCAACCGCTATCGGCTTCGGACTCCAGCACGCGAAAATTTGTTTTTGTTTTCTCGTTTTGGATGTAACCGATCAGTTCTCTCTTCTTGTCTTGACGCACAACGATGTGTGTTACACGCACAATGGCAGGCCAACGTACTTGACCTTTTAGGTTGTACCATTTGAAACCTTTTTCAATGACAACAGTGTGTCCACTTCCGCTGTATGTTCCGCAGTTTCCTGTGGTCGGCACGGTTATACGACGACCAATTGATGTGCGAATAGATGGTGCAATCACGGAACGAACTAAGGCAGAAACGCTTGAAGAGTGTTCTTCGGCGTCTTGCAAAAGCCTTGTTCTTGTAGCAAGGTCGGCATTTCTCGCCCAATTTTTCAAAGCCATTTCTATTGGCTTAGCGGTTTTGACGATCCTGCGCCAAATTTCCAAAGCTGACGCGTGGTGAATCCATTGATGCCAGTGCGTTGAACTAACTTTAAATGGATTTTGCCTGATTACTTCAGGGCCAACAAAAGCCAGGTTAGCGTCTGTCATTAGCGCTTGTTCTAACACTGCCGCAGTAGGTTTCGATTCCCAAATCACAATTTTTCTACCGCCAAACGCCGACCAGCACTTGTTTGGGCCTTCGTGTAAACCGGAACGCCAAGCAACGATAGGTAAAGGTGTTACGCTGGATGAAAAGTTGTGCATGTGTAAGGTGACCATTTGCTGCACCATTGATGTTGCAACGATGGCGGACGACTGCATTTCCCACAAAAATTGCAAACCAGCAAACCCCATCTCTCCAGCACGATTGACACCAAATGCGTCCCCTTTGCTGAAACAAATGAAAGACGCGACTTGATGCGGCGTCTTGTAGAAAGGCACAACTGCAACAGCGCCAGCTTTTATCAGAAAATTTCGTTTCAAATATTGGTTGGTAATCTTTGGTCCAGCTATACCAAACAAACGAGCAGGCCCGGACATTATTCGATCTGAATCTATGTGAGCCGGAAAATTCCAACCCAAGTTATGAATTACTTGCCGATATTCCACCGGCATCTTGCGCATGTTGTTGTGCGCAATTTCCCAAAATTCTTCGTATCTCTTGGTGGCACTTACTGACTTTTTGTACGCCAGCAGCAATTCTTCTGGCAATTCTTGATGCAGTCTTTCAGCTAGATATTGTATAGCTTCAGTTTGCGTCATATTTAAACGTTCTGCTGCCATTGCCAGAACGCTCCCGTTGACTTTACACTGGGAGCAATAATGCCATTCTTCAAGGTTCCTGTTATCCTTATGGATGGCCCAAGCGTGTGCCTTGCAGTAAGGACACTCAGCCGCTACAGGATTTTTTGCGGTTGGCTGAAGCCCGATAAATGGGGCTATCGCTGTGTAAGACAACCCCGCATGGATGTCGAGGAGACTCACTGATGCCATCCCCTTCCGTAATCCTTGATCCAGCTGGCGACAAGAACAAGACTGAACTTGTCAAGCTGGCTAGCCGATACGACTTTCCTAACTTTGTCAGGTCTGCCGATCTCGACAACACGATGAACCCAGGTCAGATCGCCGTGACAGCGTATGCTGACCCTGTCCATCAAAAATACGCTTGCCATTCCGCCGCTGCAACATGGTTATCTGCCGTTTACTTCCACGAAAAGGCTGCGGAGTATCATCCTAAGCAACGTGAGCGAATTTGTGAACGCTTTGAGAAGTTTGCTAACTTCTTTGGCATTCGCTCTGCTTACGACGAAGTAGTCAAAAAAGCAGAATCGCTGCGTGGCAACGACCAGTTGCCTGACAGTGCTTATGCTTACGTGTGGCAAGCCAATGATGGTAGCAAGGAACGCTACTATCCAATGACTAATGCCTTGCAAGTCAAGGTTGCTGCTGAGTGGTTGCACGACAACCAGGATCGCATCCCGTTTGCCGACCGCAACGTCATCGGCAACAAGATTCTGGAAAAGGCTGCTCGGTTTGGTGCCGGCCTTGGCGAGTTCAGCGACTTTATTGAGAAGCAAGCTGGGCGCGGCATCCCTGATCCGCTGGAAGTCTATTCCATGCTGGAGAACCGCGCTGCTCTGGCTCGCAAGCAGGACCACAAGGATGCGATCCTGAAGTTGGCCAGTGCCGTGAAGAGCACACCTCGCGTTGCTCTTCAACCCAACGAACTGGTCAAGCTGGCTGCTACCGTGGACATGATCGACCACGCTATCGGGCTCAAAGGCAAGTACACAGAGATTCTGCCTCGGCCTGAAGACGTGATCTTCAAGGTGACTTACACCAAGGCTGCTTCCGACATGTCCCGGCTTTGCGCTTTGCAAACCGGCAACGTGTACGAGAAGGAGCAGTTGTCCAAGTTGGCTCGTGAGGACGTGGCAAACCTGTTTGGCAACGACTTTGCCAACGAAGTTTGCACCGGGCTCGATGTTGACCCGGAGAAATTGGCCGAAGTTGCACACACGCTGCCTCGCCCAGATGCGGAACTGTTGGAACACCTTCTTTCGGAAGTTGGCCAACGTCCACAGCTGAGCAAGGCAGCTGAGTTTGAGCCCATCGACGACAAGACGCTTGAGGCAATTGCGGCTGCGTACCGCTAAGCCTGTGTCACTACCGTCACAGACAAGGCCGCCTTCGGGCGGCTTTGTTTTTTAGCAAGTCACTTCGTACATCAACGTGCCGTCTTTGGCTTTGAACTGACTTTGCCCGCCCAACGGCATACCGTTAAACCAACCGCCGTTTGCTCGACGGTCTTTAACGACCGCAGAAACCCTGTCGGCAGCGGTCTTCGTCGTGACAATCAACCTGTCGTAACAGAATCCGCCGTTGTACCAGTGAATCTCTTCGACCGGTATGCCGAAACGGCGCGCCAGTCGAGTCGCTATTTCTGGTTTAATCGTCATCGTTTTCAGCCTCCTCGTTGTCTTGGTTTTCGCAAAGCTCTGTCTCCGCCTTCTGATTTTTTGGCGGAGCAAACAAACCCCTTGCCTCGATAATTTGCAGCAACACTTCCCTTGTCTTTCTTTGCTCACCAAATCGAACAGTCTCACCAAGCTTAGCCTGGATAAACTCTTCCAGTTCCTCAAAGAATGATCCGAGAACCACTGCTAGCGTGCGCGTCCTGTCTTTCCTTCTTGGCGCAACATTTCGCGTCAAATTTAAAGGGGGTTTAAATTGCACGTTGCAACTTTTCGCGTGCAATTTAAACGCCGAAAAACTAGGCCACAAGTTTTCGTCCGGGTTAGCCTTGCAATAAGCCTCATAGGCTTCTTCTGCTGTAAACCCTTCCAGTTTCTTGTGAACCTGCACAAACCAGCACGTAAACAAACCAATCCATGGCGGTGTTCCGCGTCGCTTTCTCTTGGTCTTATTAGACATTAGACGGTCCCTCCCAGGTTACAAGCAATTCGTTTATAAACGCTTTTCCATGTTGCCTCAAATGCTGCTCTAGCAAATTGGCATGCTCAAGTAAAAACCTTTCTGCCAGCTTCTTGTCGTCTCCGTGCTGCCAGTTGCAGCTGGAAACGATGTCGTGATAATTGAAAGACGTATTGGCAAAACGCTTAGGATTTTTATTCCTGTCGCCATACACCAACAAGTCGTTCAAAATGATAGCTACTTGGTTGTCCGGTGCTTTTATTTTTATCTCCGGCACGCCTTCTTCGTTCGTTGTCACATCAGCATCGACCGGACAGGGCAAAAACGCATCTGCTGGAAACATGTCATTCCAACAAACACTGCACGTGTTGCTGATAAGCAACTCGCGCTCTTCTGCGTTGAGGTAAGGCATGACTTCTTGAATCAAACCACTGGAACTAACCCAGGCATCAAAATCTTTTTTGCAAACAAACAGCGATTCACTTCTGTGGCATTTAAAGCAAGCCACGGAAATTTCAAAATCCCTTTCCACTTTCTTTCCTCCAGTCTTGTTTGCTCATGTGTACAAGAAGGTCCCACAGTTCATCAAAGTGAACGATGACTCGCAGGATGCGGAAAGCGTTGGTAGGTGTATCGCCCGGCTCCGACATACCGCCGGCAGCGATGGCAACCCATTCAGCGCCTTCCATTGTTATTTCCGTGACCTCTGGGCCTCTCATTCCCACGGCATCGACCGTGTAGGCGTAAAGCAAGTCACGTAGGTACTCAATTGGTGCGGTTGTCGAGACGTTAAAATACCGGAGCGAGGCGTTGACGTATTTCAACTCCTCGTCCGGTATCTTGGCGATGACTTGTTTGATCTGCTTTTTCCTTGCCTCGTCCAACTCGACCTGAGGACAGTATGCAAAGGAAAAAGTCTTCTTAGGCATCTTCTTTCCTCTCAATCAAGTTTGCCTGCTCAGCAAACCAAGGTTTTACGATCATGTAACCTTCGTCACCTTCGGCCAGGCAATCAGTTTCCACGACCTGCGACTTGGGTATCCAAATCTCAACCGCTTTGCCTTTCTTGTCTTTTGTTGCAACGAAGTAGGCTTTTTCTGACATTCTTTTTATCGTCACATCGGCGGATACGTTTTCACTCATCACTCATCACTCTTCTTTCTTTTCTTTTTGCCGAGCGATTCCTCCGGCAAGCTCTTTCTTTTCTTCTCCGTCGGTCTGGTAGAACGGAAAACTTCGATAGGCCATAACGGGCTAAAAGCCGGAATTAAAGCCTTGGGTAACTGATCCGTGTTCCAGCCAAAGAACCCATACAGCCGGACCCCGCTCATTTTGTTTTCAGCGCAAATGCAATATTGCAGATGCTCAAGCCAAGTTGCTTTATAGGTTTCCTTGGCAGTAAAGCTGTTTGCCAGTATCCTGCCTGCGGTTTCAATGATGTCACTGGGTGGCCCAGTGTCTCTCACGATCCACGTGTAGTGCATGTTTGTCTCACAGTTGCAGTATGTTGTTTGGGAAAACTTCCGGTTCTTCCGGCAAGTCTTCTGCCTCGTCTATTGGATCGATTTCTTCGCGATAGCACTCATCACAGTAAGTTTCCCATTCCTCGACGCTTTCCCAATGCACAGAGTGGAATGGACCTTCTTCGCTACCGCAGTTGTCACATTGCTTGCTCATCGGAACTTCCTTGTTTGTCCCTGGCTTCTTGGATATCGTCCCAAGCTGACCAAGGCGGGTTTTGATTCCACGCCTTGGCCAGCTTGCGGGCTTCGCCGCGAGAACCAACGTCAGTGCGACGTTGGTTGCTCAGCGGGTTAGCGTAACGATCGACGACGTAGTGACACCGGTAGCCAGGACCGCCACCGATGCCACCTCCGTCGCTTTCGTGGTAAAACCTAAACATTAGCAAGCGCATCGGCAACAGCTTGTTTGCCATATTCGTCAATCAATCTTTTAACTGCGTAACTTACAGCCGTCTTGGTAACTTGCGCAGCTTCTACTTCGGTCTGATCGAACGCTTCGATCAGACTGTATGGAACGCTCCAATGCACGCCGGGTGCCGTCTGGCCACGCGGCTCCAAGGTCATGATCTTGGCTTTGGAGGGGTTGCACTTCACCACGACCCCAAGAGTCTTCTCGCCGTTTGCACGGCCAAACAGGACTTTCATGCCTGTGCGAACTTGCCATCTGTTCATTCGTCGTCCTCGTGTTTGCTTTCGCTGATTTCCAGTTGGGAGTTCTCAGGTGTGTCGTACTTTTTGGTGTAATACCACGCCTGAGTTTTAACTGTGTTTTTTTCCAAGTCGTAGGTTATGTTGTCGCCATAATCTACGCCCTCGCCGGCTCCAGAGTATTCGTAAACAGTCCAAGCCCAAGCTTCGACTTCGGCTTCAAACTTTCGACCAAAATCGTGATCAAAATCGTCGCTGTTTGCGGCGAACTCGACATTTAAATATCCAGAATCGTCGCCTCCCTTAAAAAACAACATGATTTGGTCGATGCCGTGGGCCTTTGCTTTGTCGTAAATGCTTCGAGGCAAAGGCTGAATTGGCTCGTCCATGATTACTCCTTGATTTCCAATGCTGTTTCCACACGTTTGACTCCGACGCGAAGCATCCAGCTTTTCGGAGTTTC
>Ga0222713_10004741_pt1 | contig 13519 bp, 14 predicted proteins | sample C33_649DmetaG_FD_165061 | JGI IMG/M metagenome (GOLD analysis project Ga0222713, IMG submission 165061) | Estuarine water microbial communities from San Francisco Bay, California, United States - C33_649D | ecosystem: Environmental > Aquatic > Marine > Unclassified | place: USA: California...
TAAAAAAGATTTTTTATAGACCTTTTTAAATAAGAACCTACTAATCAGTCTCTTCGGAGGCAGATTCAAATTCCCCTCCGGGTCTATCTCTGGCTGTCTCCTTCGGGGGATGGTCAGGGGTAGGCTCGGAGGGGTAATTCTTTTTTTTTTTTGCTTTTTAAAGAAGTTAGCACACACTAACTTACCAGGGGACCTTTAAGGGGTGGGTTAAAATATATAGATATATTTAAAGAATATTTTAAGGGGTATTTTTAAGTAATCATAGTTGTTTATTATTATAATTAAATAATTTAAATGGGTAATCTTAAATGTATATTTATAAGTAAAATTAGTAGTCATAGATGAATAATTTAGAGTTAAAAAGAGTCATTTTTACCAGGGGACGCTTAAGGATGAAAACCTACGAAAACGTCTAAAAAGGGACTAATTATGTACTCCATGATCCTTGTTATTTGTCTCCAGGGGCAATGTCATACGTTAGAAGAAGTTGAACCTAAATTACATGAGACTAAGGAAGCATGTATGAAATATGCCAAGGATTATGCTACTGAAGTTAAGTCTACAGTCCCACCTATGGTGCAAGTAGGGTATTTCTGTGAAGCAACTACCCGAAGAGCCATATAACTAAAATCCTACTACCTTAGGATCGTTTACTGTTTTATCATTAAAAACAGCGTACTCCCTAACTAGGCTTTTACTACGAGAAGGTAAACCTGTATTGAGCAGTGAGCAGGATTAATTATCAAGGAATCAATCGATGATAGCAAGATATCAAAAAAGATGGGCTAATGGTTATTGGAGAGTATTTGATACTCATCTATATACAACGTATTCTGTATGTCTAACAGAACGAGAATGCGATAAGGCCCTTGGATTAACTTATAGGAATTCAAAAAATGTCAAAACCCTCTAACAATGGGGTTAATGAACCTCATCAGAAAGAGGTCATAGACCCTAATGCTGTTGACCCTCAATCTAGATCACATACTGGTACTAGAGGAGGATTCCAGCCAGGAGCCGGACGTCCAAAAGGCTCTATTAATATCTATTCTAAGGATTCTGTTAAGAAGCTACAAACACTTGGATTTGATCCCATTGAAAAGCTTGTAGCACAGTATGATTATATTGGTCAGAAGATTGGTGAAATGGAGCGTGGTGAACGCCGCTATTCTGCTATTGCAATGAAGGATATGTTAGCCCTTCAAACAAATATTTCTAATACTCTCATGAAGTACGGTTATCGTGCTGTCCCTGAGAAGACTGAATCAGTCATTGAAGAAAAGAAACCATTGAAGATCGTACTGACTAATGAATAAACCGAAAGGTCAATTATGTCAGAAATTCGTTTACATCGGGGTCAATCCGATGTTATTAAGTATTTGTTTAATGAACCAGGAACAGTAAAATACGCCACAGTAGTAGCGTCTCGAGGCTTCGGGAAGTCCTTCCTTGCAGCCTCCGCAGCAGCTATCGCTGTTCATGAGTTAATTGAAATGCCACCAGAGGTTCCAAATAAAAATGTATCTCTTATATGTCCCACTTATCAACAGGCTTGCGATATCTACTTTCCATTACTGGCCCATACTCTTGGTCTAGATGATTGGTCAGAGAAGAACTCGTTATCCTCAGGAACCTTTTGGTTTCACAATAATGTCAAGTTAAAGCTATGGTCATATGAAGCCTCAGAGCGTATGCGCGGTAGTGGTCAATACTTTGTTGTATGTGACGAGGTGGAAGACTGGGTAGGAAACCCTGGATTGAAAGAATCCTGGGAGTCTATTATTCAGCCTACCATGACTACTCGTTGGCCAGGAAACCATAAGGGTCTCTTGATCGGTACCCCTAAGGGTTACTCCCACTTCTATGACATGACTAACTATGGTTCAACAGACGACCGTTGGAAGCATTTCCATTATACTTATAGAGACTCTCCCTTCTTGGATCGGGAAGAGATTGAGCGTGTAAGACGCTTAGTAGATCCAATTAAGTTCGCTAGGGAATATGAAGGTAGCTTTGAAGATTCAGGAGCTAAGGTGTTCTATTGTTTCGATCGTAAGAAACATCTAGACTCCACTTTACCATACTTCACTAGTGATGAAAAGAACAAAGAAGATGTTCATGTTGCTATCGACTTCAACATTGGCATTATGGCTGCAGTAGTATTTGCTGTTAGAGCCAATCAAGTACACATCCTAGAGGACATGCAGAATGTTCTCGATACAGAACAGTTAGCAAGTAAGTTAAAGGCTAAATTCAAGGACAAGGGTCATCGGATATTCGCTTATCCTGATCCGGCAGGTCGTGCTAGGAAGACGTCAGCCGTGGCAGGAGCCACCGACTTCTCCATCCTTGAGTCTCATGGAATTATCTGTAGAGCACATAAAGCTGCTCCCCCGATTGTTGACTCAGTAGCCGCAGTTAATCGTAAGTTTTTAAATGCTAATGGTGATATAGATTGTTATATTCATCCAAGAGCAGAATCAACTATCCGTAGTCTTGAGAGAACCACATGGGTCGAGTCAAACCCAAACTCAGCACAGATTAGCAAGTCCGAAGGTGTAGAACACTGGACTGATGCACTAAGATATGCCATTGAGTATCTCTTTCCATTACGTAGTGGAACTAAGACAACTACAAAGGGCTTTATGTTTTAATTTAGGGAGATTCTATGATTGAATTACTTGGAGGCGGTTTACTTGGAGGTATCTTTGGTGGTGTCTTCCGATTATTCCCAGAGGTATTAAAGTTCTTTGATAAGAAGAACGAGAGAGAACATGAGTTAGCAATGTTTAATCGACAGTGTGAACTCGAATCAATAAGAGGACAACAAAAATTAGCCGAGATTGGTGCACAACGGGATGCAGCAGTAGATGAAGGTGTTATGCAAGCTTTTAAGGCTGCTATTGACCAACAAACTGAAATGGTCAAGACTGCTGGTAAGGGCTGGATTGCCTCTTTGTCTGCTTCTGTGCGCCCTGTAGTAACCTATTGGGTTCTACTAATCTGGACATTTGTTCATTGCTATACTGCCTATGTAGGATATTCTACAGGGTTAAACGCTATTGATACATTCAAGCTATTCATGACTGCTGACTTTACAGCACTAGTCTCTGGAACAGTTAATTATTGGTTCCTTGATCGAACTCTTGCAAAACGAGGGTTATCATGATTGATGACCGAAGAGTAAACGATGAACGAATTCTTATACTCGAGGTTGAGGTAAAGCAATTAAAAGAAGAACAGGCTAAGATTTTAGCTTGTGTTCAATCGATTCATGGAGAGATGACAAGATATAAAGGATTCCTTGGAGGTATCGCATTTATAATCTCTGGTATTCTATTAGCTGTATCTTTTATTAAAGATTGGATATCAAAATGATAGATCCCATAACCGCACTTGCAGCAGTTCAATCTGCTGTTGCTCTCATTAAGAAAGCATCTAAGACTGTTGATGATGTTGCTAGCCTAGGTCCATTGATTGGTAAGTATTTCGATGCTAAATCTACAGCAACTAAAGCCGTAAAAGAGGCTAAGAAAAAAGGCGGTTCTAATCTAGGTAAAGCCATTGAATTAGAGTTAGCACTTAAAGCTCAGGCTGATTTTGAGAGAGAATTACAAGGTTTATTTTTCTCATCAAATAATATGGATATCTGGCAAAATATAATGAAACGTGTGGCTGACATGAATGCAGCAGATGCTGAAGAAGCTAAACATAGTGCTATTGCTGAAGCTAAACGCAAGCGCCGTGAAGAAGAACTCACTGAGATGGTATTAGCCATTACTGTAGCCTTAATTGCCACAGGTCTTCTTATTTGGGCTGCATGGGAAGCTTTCACGTTTTGTTCAAAAGCAGTTTGTGGAGGTTAAATGGATCTATCCCTTGCAACTGAGTTATGTAAGCTCTTTGAAGGATTCCGAGCAAAGCCCTACTTATGTCCAGCAGGAATTCCTACCATTGGGTATGGATCTACCTATTATGCTGACGGTCGTAAGGTCTCAATGTCAGATCCTCCGATTACGGAGCCAGAAGCTAAGAAGCTCCTCGTACATGAATTAAAAGAAACATATGCACAGGGTGTAATACGGTTATGTCCTCAGCTATACTCTAAAAGTCTTGCTGAAAACCAATGGGGTCGATTTAATGCCCTAGTAGACTTCTGCTATAACCTAGGTGTTGGTCGATTACAGACTTCAACCCTTAGACGTAAGGTTAACGCAGGGGACTGGGAAGGCGCAAAGGAGCAACTACTACTCTGGAATAAAGCTGGAGGACGAATATTGCCTGGGTTAGATAAAAGACGTAAAGCAGAGATCGCTTTATTTTAGGAGTTACTATGCCACTGAAAAAAGGATATGGCGAAAAAACCATTTCGGAAAATATTAAAAAGCTGAAAAAAGAGGGCTACTCTCAGGATCAATCCGTGGCGATTGCTCTAGAAGAAGCAAAGAAGTATCGTCCTAAAAAGAAAAAGTGAGCCACATTGAAAAGACAAAAAAGAAAAGCTATTAACGAGCGACAACCAAAGAATTTTCATATTCAACCAAAAAATAAGAAACAACAAAGATTAATTGATTCAATTAGGCAATCAACCATTACTGTTACTATAGGCTGTGCAGGTACAGGTAAAACATACTGTAGTGCAATGACAGCCGCACAGTTGTTTCTTTCTGGTGGATATAATAAAATTGTTTTAACTAGGGCTAATGTTCCCACAGGTCGTTCACTTGGTCATTTCCCTGGCACAGTTCAGGAAAAGATGGCTCCTTGGTTAGCGCCTTTAACTAATGTATTAAAACGAGCCTTTGGTGAGTCACACTACAATTATTTAGTTAATCGCTCATCGATCGAGATCCAACCTTTAGAGACCATACGTGGCCAATCTTATGAGTCATCTATTATCCTAGTAGATGAGGCACAGAACTTAAACTTTGAAGAAATTAAAGCCATTACGACTAGACTTGGGGAGAACTCTAAGTTAGTACTAATGGGAGACCCTGCACAAAGTGACGTTAATGATGGACGTTCATTGATTCGATTCGCAGAGATCTGCAAGAAACACTCAATCTCAATTCCAGTAATTGAGTTTAAAGTTGAAGACATTGTTCGCTCGGATATTGTTGCTCAACTAGTTAAAATATTTATGATGGAGAAATAACCAATGGCTAACTTAACTACAACGCCAAGTAAAGCCGTAACAAAGTCTGTGGGTGATCCAAATCCAGCATATGAATCTTTACGTGGGTTGTGGGAACGGTCAAGAGCTATCCTTAACGGGGAGACTCATGCCAAAGCCTATGATGATGTTATTGATACATACAGCTTTACTAACTTGTTACTGCCTTTCAGTCCAACGATGACTCAGGCGCAATATAACTTTTACCGTAGTGAGGCAGAGTTACCAGGACTAGTTCAGCAGTATGCTAAGATCCTTCTTGGCGGTATTCTTAGGAAGCCTCCTTCTTTGGCACTTGGCAATTCAATTCCAGCTGATGCTCAAGCATGGTTAACAAACAATTTTACTGCTAGTAATGGTTCTATGTTGAGTTTCCTCGATGAAGCGCTTTGGGAAGAGTTACAAACCTCACGTTGCTGGGTGATTGTAGATTATCCTGAGATCGATTCTAACGCTGATTTAACACCAGAACAGAAGGCAGAATTAAACCCTTACTGTGTAATCGTTAAAGCAGAAAACGTCATTAACTGGCAACAGTCATCAATAAAAGGTAGCTCTCATCAGAAGCTGTCTAGGTTCACTATTAGATTTTTTATTGAGAGCTTTTCCAACAATCAATTTCATCCAGACTATGTAGATACTGTGATGGATTATTACCTTGATGAGTCAGGACTCCTTGTAATTGATACTTATCAGAAGTCTGACACTAATGAAACTATCAATGTAGTCAATGGTGAACTAACCAAGAAATACCAAACAGAGAATGCTCAACAAAACTGGTCAAAGATTAAAACTGTTTATCCTTTGATGAACGGTGAAAGAATGGACTTCATTCCTGCCTATCCATTGAATGGTCAAGTTCAACCTGTCGAACCTATTTTACAACCATTAGTTAACAGAGAGATTTCTTTATACAATAAAGTAAGTCGTAGAAACCATTTACTTTATGGTGCAGCTACCTATACTCCTGTAGTTATGTCTGATATGACTGACGAAGAGTTTGAGGCTATTGTTAACGCTGGTCTAGGCAGTTGGATTAAGCTAAGAGCAGGAGACGAGATCAAAGCCCTAGAGACACCTACAAAGAGTCTTGAGGATATGGAAAAGGCTATTGAGGCTACCATCAATGATCTATCTAAAATGGGTATCCGAATGCTTGCTCCTGAGGGTTCAGGAGACAGTGGTGTAGCACTCGAGATTCGAAATGCTAGCCAGACAGCCCAATTAGGTATGTTGAATACTAAGATTAGTTCCACAATGGAACAGATCATTACTACTATGCTTCGCTGGAAGTATGGTATCGATATAACAGAAGAAGATGTTGAATTTGAGTTATCCGCAGACTTTAACCCAGTACCTGTTGGTGCTGACTGGATGCGACTAGTCACTGAATGGTATCAAAATGGTATTATTCCACGTAGTACATTTATTAAGATTGCTAAGAGCAATGATGTATTACCTAATGACTATAATGACGAAGAGGCTGTTCAGGAAATCCAGACAGACCCTCTAATCGATCTTCAATCAACTCAAATTGATTCATCAATCACAGGACAGTAAGATCAAACCTACGGTTATGGGTCTTGTTGTTCAGTCGTTGACTTTCCTTGAAAGGGAACCATGACACTTAATGATGAGATCTATGATCGTATTGTACAGCATTTGGCTGATACACGATTATATGAATTAGAAACACAAACACTACTAGGAAGAGGTATTCGTAGACACAAGAAACGTTTACGAGATCTCTTAGTAAAGGACATTAAAGCTAACCTCCGTCCTGAAGTAACAAGGATGACGAGAGAGTTAAGAGCAACAACAGAAAATAGCCTAACAGATTATGCGGGAGCAAGCATAAACTTCCATACCAATAATCTCGAAAAGAGCACAGGACGTTTCTTTAAAGTAACTAAGCCTAAAGCTTCCGATCTGTTAGTGTCTATCATTGGCCCTAATATTGAAACATCACGATCAATCAAACAACACTTTGATTCTATTGGTGAAGGTGAATTAGTTCGAATTCAGAACAAGATTCTTTCAGGACTAGCTAATGGTAAGACAAATAAAATAATTATTCAAGAAGTACTCGAGACTACTTCGATTACTGAACGTCAGGCTAAAGCCTTAGTTCGAACAGGTATTACAAGAACACAATCAGTAGTATTGAATCGAGTAATGGAAGAGAACAAAGACATTATTGCTGGATATCGGTTTACTGCGGTACTAGACTCTCGTACATCACCTACTTGTGCTCATCATGATGGTGAGTTCTATAAGATAGATGATAAACGATATCAGCCTCCATTACATTGGAACTGTCGTAGTTCACTAGTACCCGTATTGAAAGCTAAATCAGAAATACTAAGAACAGAGTCGAATAGAGTCCGTCCAAGGAATCTTGAAAAGGTAGACCCAAAGGTTCTGGATGGAGTTCCTCCTAAGAAGGAGAACTACAACGAATGGCTGAAGCGTCAGCCGATGGATGTTAAGCTAAAACAGCTAGGATCAGAAGAAAAGGTAGCTCTATTTGATGCAGGTAACTTACCTGTTAAAGAGTTTATTACGCCTAAGGGCGGATCTATTAGTGTAGCTGTTCTTCGTAAGCTAGACAATGCTAGGACTTCTATATTCCCTACTAGACAGTCAGTATTAACTGAGTCTCAGGATGCAGCCTTTGCTGTAGCCGCTAGTCGTCCATACGATATTCTCCGATCACCTCAAGTACAGAACCAACTAAGGGCTATGTATATTAGTGATGCAGAGTCTATGAATCAAGCAATGTCTTTAACTGACTTCCGTGGTACTACCCTCTTAGGTAAACGTACATCACGCATCAGAGCAAATAATGAGTTTGATGAACGCAATACATCATTCGATCCATTTACTGGTGAAGTAAAGACTACCATGATGTATGATCCTGACTTTCAAGTATATCAGGAACGACTAGACTTTCTACGTAACTCAAAACTATTAGACAAAGATCAAAAACAATTTATTGAGGACTTTGCAGAATCTCTTGAGGATAAAATATCGGTTAATCAACAGTCTGTAGTAGTAGAGAATCTAAGGGTTCTCTTTGAACGATATGAGAACTCTACGCCTAAGGTGCCATGGGAAAACTTCATGAATGTTGCTAGAGCAGAGTCTCAGTATTCTGTTGTTAACGTATCTCGTATCCTTGATAGACGTTCAAGAGAACGTGCTGAAGCGTTTGCTACTTATGGTCGTGCAGGAGAACCCGCCAAGGTTCAAATATTCGGGCGATACTATTCATTCGATGATATCTCTAAGAACCTATTAGACAACCAACGCTATACAAGTAATTGGAAGACAGTATATGGTCGTTCACTTGCTCGATCTGTATACTATCGTGGTAGAGCACCACTAAAGGCTTATTTTATTAAGCCTGATAGAACTAAGCCACAGACAATTAAAGACAGAATCATAAAAGCTCTTGAAGAGTCAGTTCCAGGATTTAAGACTTTCCTAAAGTTAACAGATGGTAAACCTAGAGATTCTCTTATTACAGAATTCCTTCGTGATAAACGAGAAGCATACCGGCGTATTGTTGATCTAGAATTCCTATTTGGAAGACAACGACAATCATATTTAGACCAGTTAGTTGAGGATGCTACTGGAGATAAAGAAGCTATTGATGTACTATCAGGAATCATGGAATTGATCGCTGATGGACAATCTACGGATTATGATACCCTTGCAATTAATATTGGTAAGAACTTAAGGGACAACTGGAAACCCAATTTTCCTTTCTTTAAACCTACACTGAAAGACTATCATGAAGATGGTAGTAAGATACTTCAAGGACTGCGTGATCAAGGATTGATTCGTGTTCTGCCCAGGGGTAAAAATAGACGTTCTGTTATCGATCTTGAAACAGGACGACCAAGTGGACCGTGGAAAAATACTATGTCTAGAGAAGTTGTTATCCTAGACCGTAACATGCGAGAACTACAATCTCGTAATAGACAAATATTAGTCTCCCAGAATATTGGAGTAGTTAATCCTCGAGACCGATTATATATTCGTGCAGGAGAAAAGACTTATTATGACGCTAGAGGTAAGAACACAGGAGTCTCAATTATCACTCGAAGAGCTAGTGGTAACTATGACAAAGATTTAATTGATAGAGACTTCGCTAAGATGTTGAATCATACTATGGATGCTCAGTACGAGGTTGACAATGAATTCTCTGGATTCATGGATGAGCTAGTACGCTTTAGAGACCCTAGGGGTAATGTTAAAAAGTATGATGATCTAAATGACTTTAGACGATTGATCTTAAAACGAGGTGATCAAGGCTATGCATTTATGCAAACAGTTAAATGGCATAGAGATCGAGGAGCACCATTTAGAGTTATTGCTCAGATTGATGGACGAGGACGAGTATACTATCAAGGATACTTAACACCAACAGGTGGTGAAGTTGCTCGACCATTTATCAATAGTAACAGAGCTATTAGCATGAATCGTGAGTCTCTCCGAGAGTTAATGACTCAAACAGGTGCATTGATTGGACCTACTACAGAGGCATTGACGGTTGATGGTCGTATGGAGATCTTTTTAAGAAATGAAAAAGCCCTTAGAGAGATTGGTGAGCTTGTGTTAAGCACAACTCAACGAGATCGGCGTATTAGAGAGTTCCTTGAACATCCTCTAATTAGAGCAACCGAGGCTGAAGAAATACCAAAGCTAACTAGATTGGCAGTTGAATACACTCGTATTCATCGTTGGACTAATGGAAATCTAACCGATGAAGCCCGTCTAGCACAATATAAAACAAAACTAATGATTGAGAATGATGCCTCCTCCTCTGGAGCACAGATTATTGGGTTATCTACAAAAGATCGCTCAATCTCAGTCAACTCTAATGTACTACCAACAGCACAAAAGAATCGACTATACGACTTAGTAGCAATGGATACAGTGTCTGATCCAGACTTTCAAAAGATCACTGCGTTAGCTAATGCAGATATCCAGTGGACTGATCTTCAGAAAGCAGCTAAAGCTCAGAATATGGTTTCATTCTATGGTGCTGGTAAAGCAACTCAAGCAGCTAATATTGAGGCTAAGTTTGCTAGTGTATTAGAAGACAAAGGTTATACGGTTATCACAAGAGAAGAGTTACGAGAAGTGACTAATCTCATTGATAAGAAAATAAAAGATGCAGACTACCTAGGCGCAGAGAATGTATCTTTTGGATTAAAACAATTAAAGCGTGAGCTAAACGAAGTAATTGAAGGTGAAGCCCCTGTGGGGAACGCACTACTTCAAGCTGCTCGTGATGTTCATCCTGATGTTGAGGTGTTTGTTGATAAAATATCGAATGTAAGATCTGGGCTAATTGGGCCTGCTGAATTTAAGGCAGTGTCAGAAATTATGTCTCGGAAGCTTGCAGAGCGAGCACCTGTTACTGGCAAATTCGTACAGTTCTGGAATCAAGCAGCCAAAGCTTTCGTTGAAGAAACACAGAAGGTTGATATACCCTGGGTGACTTTTGATGGAAAGCGATTGTACCAGAGATACCGTCCAAAGGTTCAAACCTCAATTGAATTCCGTGATCCACAAACCGGAAGGATGGTAAGAAATATTTACGAAGCCAAAGCAGAAGACGCTACACTACTAGGTAAAGCTAGTATTAGCAGAGCGAGGATTGGTCTTGGTGTTAATGGCAACCATATGAATGATGCATCGATTGTTCGACAGTTTCATTTATGGGGTGCTAACAGTGGAATACCAACAGCAACAATCCATGACGCTTTCTTCACTAATATCGGAGACGCAATGAGGGCAAAGAGTGCTCTCAGAACTATTTACGCAGATGCCCTTGAAGGTAATACAATTGAAAAAACCTTAAAGGCTATGCGGGATGAAGGGCTATCAAGGAGTTCTTATGAAAGACTTCTTGCGCTGGCAAAAGAAGAAGGGTTGATTGACCCTCCAAATGCAATTACAAGACAAGACATTCTAGCCCCTATCCCTAGAGGTATGGATTGGTATGGAATTGGACCTTAATCGGGTTTGTAACCCACTATAATGGCTGTGCCAAAAGGAAATAAACATGAGAGTAGATAAGTTCGGAGTTAAAGAGTTTCTTGATGATGGTGTAACAGCCAATCCAGAGTTTCAAGCAGATCAGGTAGATAGTAATGCTGGCAGTGCCCCTAGCAATAAGGACACTGAAGATATTATTAACCGCTTGGTTGAAGAGCGACTTTCTAAAATTAAATCGAGTCTTGATAAGGCATATAAAGAGCGTGACGATGCTGTCCGTGAACGAGTACGCCTAGAAGATGAGAAGAAACAACAACACCTAAAGTCTCTAGAGGCTGAGGGTAAACACAAGGAAGTGGCTGAAATGAAAGTAGCTGAGTTAAGTGAAAAGCTAGCTCTAGCTGAACAAAAGGTTACACAATTGACAAGAGATAGTGCTGTTCGTAACGCACTAACAGGTCTCGACTTCCGCAATGAACGATCAAGCGAAATGGCTTATCGTGATATTCTCGAACAACTGACGCAAGATCCCGAAACTGGAAGCTGGATTCACAAGTCTGGCGTAGGTATTAAAGATTTTGTACAACAGTATGTTAAGAATGAGGATAATTCTTTCCTATTCAAACCTAAAAATAATTCTGGCGGTGGCTCCGGTTCAATGAATGGAACACCAAAACTAGATCCAAACAAGAAGCTTTCCGAAATGTCCCAGGCTGAAGTTCTACAACTTGCAGCAGCTGGTAAACTAGGGAGTTTCTCATTCTAACTCTTAGGAGAAATTTTAAATGATTGATCATACACTATTTAAGAACGTAGCTATTGCTATCAGTGCATATGCTGATGAGGCTTACACTACTGCTAAACGTGTTAACACTTCTGGCATCGTAGGTACTGATGCCCGTATTCAACCCAATGGCGAGAGCTTTATTGGTCAAATGCGTTGGTACAAACCACTAGCTGCTAACATTAACGTAGCTAGCCTAACCTCTTCTGCTGATGGTACTTACACCGACATCTCTACCGAGATCGCTGACTACATCAAGTCTGTCCGTACCTTCGGTTCACAACAAGTTAACCTACAACAAGTAATTAGCCAGCAAGATGGTCTAGCCAAGATTGCTCGTGACTTTGCCCAAGTTCGTGGCGATGACGAGAATGATGCTGTTATGTCAGTAATGAAGGGTGTCGCTGCTTACGAAGTAGGTCGTGGTGCTGGTATCGTTGCTTATGATACTAATGCTGATGGTGCCTCTGTTGGTAACTTCGTAGACATCAACGCTCTAAGCGTATTCGGTGCTGCTGCTACTGGCACTTCTGATGCTCGTAAACTATTCGACTCTACCGCTATTGGTGCTGCCCGTGGCCAACGTCTATTCCAAGCTATTGGTATGGCATTCAAGGATCATGAGCCTGACTACATGTACATGGTTACTTCTCCAGAAGTTCTAGCCGAACTACGTGCTGCTAATCTAGTAGACACTACCCCAATTATGGATGGCAACCTAGAGTTCCAAACTGTATTCGGTGGTAAGTTCCGTCTAGTTCTAACTCGCGCTTCACAAGGCAACCTATCCGCTAGCGCTAACGTTAACGACCAGTCTACCAAGACTACTCTAATCGTTAAACCAGGCTCTATTGCCTTCTCTGGAATTGCTGTACCAACCCCTGTTGAAGTTGATCGCAATGCTGCTTCTTATACTGGTGGTGGTTCAACCAATATCTGGTATCGTTATGGCTTCGTTGCTCATCCTATGGGCTATGATTGGGCTGGTTCAACTTCTGCTTTCGCTACCAACGCTGCCTTTGCTACCGCTGGTTCATGGAGCCGTAAGATGGATGCTCTAAACCTAGGCATTCTACCTATCCTTCACGCTTAATCCATTAGGAGGAACTGATGGCACTAGTATTAGGTACAAATTCCTATGTGACATTGGAACAAGCTGATGCTTACTTTGACACACGCCTCGATGCGGGGGCGTGGGTAAATGCAGATAGCGATGACCAAGAGTCAGCATTAGTGACCGCAACTCAGATTCTTGATAATTATCATTATATTGGTGTTGCTGTCAGTTCCGCACAAAGTCTTGCATGGCCTCGTAAAAATGCAGCTTACTATGAACCCAAATTGGGTACTCAATTAGGAGTAGATGATTCTACTTACCCTAATCGGTTAAAGTTTGCCACATACGAGCTTGCTCTGCATTTGCTTACTAACGAAAATCTTCTAGATAATAAAACACAAACATTCGAAAGAATTCGTGTTGGTTCAATTGAGATCGAAGACTCTAATAATGATGTTACTAGAACTCCAGTTATGCCAAATCGAGTAAAAAC
>Ga0222713_10004742_pt1 | contig 13519 bp, 7 predicted proteins | sample C33_649DmetaG_FD_165061 | JGI IMG/M metagenome (GOLD analysis project Ga0222713, IMG submission 165061) | Estuarine water microbial communities from San Francisco Bay, California, United States - C33_649D | ecosystem: Environmental > Aquatic > Marine > Unclassified | place: USA: California...
TTGCCGCTCTGCGCGGCGAGGGTCAGCGGGAGCAGCAGAAGGAGGGCGAGGAGGCGCATGAGTCGAGGAATAGAGGACATGAGGGCCCGAGGCAATGAGAGGAGTGAGGCAGATGACAGAGGGCTGAATTGATGACTGCGTTGAGGGCTGAATGGAGGGCTGAATGGGAAAGCCCTGCCACCCGCAACCTGGGGCTGCCACCTGCCACCCGAAACGGATTCATGGTACTCAAAGGGAGACCGGAGACCGGATAAGATGCTGCGGTATAGGCACCCCAGTTAATCATCCGGTTTCCGGTCTCCCCTTGCTTGCAGGTATTCCCAGCTGTTTGGCCGCCGCAGGGCGGCCGAGGGTAGGGGCGTGGCTTCGCCGCGCCCTCCGCAGTGGAGGGCACGATGAATCGTGCCCCTACCTTGGTTCGCCCTGCGGCGAACGGCTGACCGAGGCGGTCAGCCCTACCCCTGATCTATCTTAGGCGACGCTCGCCAAAGCCTCGGCGACCTTGGAGACATCGGTGCCGCCGCCCATCGCGGCGTCGGGCTTGCCGCCGCCCTTGCCGCCCAGCTTGCCGCAGGCGTCGGTGACGATCTTGCCGGCGGCCTTACCCGCCTTGACGGCGTCGGCGCCGCAGTTGGCGACGAGGGAGACCTTGTCGCCGAAGACGGCGGCGAGGACGACGACGGCCGCCGGACCCACCTTGCCGGCCACCTTGGCGCCGAGGTCGCGGAGATCATTGGGCGTCTCGGCGCTGACCTGTGAGACGACATACTTCAAGCCCGCGCGGTCGCTCGCCTTGGCGGCGAGGGCGTCGGCGAGCTGCGAGGATTCCTTGTCGCGGTAGACCTTGAGCTTCTTCTCGAGCGCGGCGGACTGCTCCATGATCTGCTCGAGGCGCTTGGCGAGGTCGGCGACCGGCGTGTTCGTCGAAGCGGCGAGCGACTTGAGCAGCTCGGCTTCGGCCTTGGCGCGTTCGTAGGAGGCAAGGCCGGCGACGGCTTCGATGCGGCGGACGCCCGCGGCGATGGCGTTCTCGCCGACGATGCGGAAGAGGCCGATCTCGCCGGTGTGGCGGACGTGCGTACCCGCGCAGAGTTCCATCGACCAGCCGTCGAGCGAGGCGGCCTTGCCGCCGACCTGCACGACGCGCACGGAGTCGCCGTACTTGTCGCCGAAGAACTGCATGATGTCGGGGCGGCCCTTGACGGACGCGTAGGCGACTTCGCTCCAGGTCACGGCGTCGTTGGCGAGGATGCGCTCGTTGACGAGTTTCTCGATGTCGGCCAGCTGGCCGGGCGTGAGCGCCGCGCCGTTGAAGTCGAAGGTCAGCTTCGTCGGATCGACCGCGGAGCCCTTCTGGGAGGCTTCCTTGGAGACGACCTCATGGAGCGCCCAGTGCAGGATGTGCGTGACCGTGTGGTGGCGCTGGATGGCGTCGCGGCGGGCCTGATCGACGGCGATCCCGATCGTCGCGCCGGCTTCCGGGGCGTCTTCGCCGTCGAGGAAGTGCAGCCAGGTCTGGCCGGACTTCTGGGTGTCGGTGACGTGCCACTGGCGGCCGCCGAGGGTGATGATCGCGGCGTCGCCGACCTGTCCGCCCATCTCGGCATAGCAGGGGGACTTGTCGAGGATGACGGCGGCGCGGTCCTTGATCTTGGCGACCTGGGCGACCTTGGCCTGCGTGGCGAGGGCGTCGTAGCCGACGAAGGCCGTCGGGTGGTCGGAGCCGATGTCGGAGAGGGTGATGATCTCCTTCTTCTGCGCGGCGCGGGCGCGGTTGCGCTGCTCTTCCATCAGCTTCTCGAAACCGGCGCCGTCGACGGTCAGGCCGCGTTCGCGGGCCATGAGCTGGGTGAGGTCGAGCGGGAAGCCCTGCTCGTCGTAGAGGCGGAAAGCGATGGCACCCGAGATGGCGCCACCGGCCTTGAGCTTGCTGGCCTCGTCTTCAAAGAGGGCGATACCCTTGTCGAGGGTGCGGTTGAAGGATTCTTCCTCGATGCGGATCACGTCGGCCACGACGGCGCGGCGGTTACGGATCTCGGGGAAGACGTCGCCCATCGTGTCGGCGAGCACGCCCACGAGCTGGTGGAAGAAGCCGTTCTTCAGGCCGAGCGTGCGGCCGTAACGGACCGCGCGGCGCAGGATGCGGCGGAGGACATAGTTACGGTCCGAATTGCCGGGCTGGATGCCGTCGGCGATCGCGAACGAAAGCGTGCGGATGTGGTCGGCGATGACGCGGAAGGCCACGTCGTCCTTCTCCTGCTGCGTGTCGCCGATCGAGCCGGCGGCGGGCAGGGTGGAGCCGTATTTCTTGCCGGAGAGTTCCTCGAGGCGGCGGAAGAGCGGGGTGAACACGTCGCTCTCGTAGTTGGAGATCACGCCGGAGAAGTCCTTGAAGTTCTTCGTGCACTGCATGATGCCACTGACGCGTTCGAAGCCCATGCCCGTGTCGACGTGGCGGGCCGGGAGCGGGCTGAAGGTGCCGTCCGGGTTGGCGTTGAACTGGATGAAGACCAGGTTCCAGATCTCCATGCAGCGGGCGTCGCTGCCGTTGACGAGCGTGCCCTTCGTATCGCCTTCGGGGGTCAGGTCGACGTGGAGTTCGGTGCAAGGACCGCAGGGGCCGGTCTCGCCCATCATCCAGAAGTTGTCCTTCTTGTTGCCGTTGACGATGTGGATGGCCGGGTCGAGGCCGGCGGCGCGGAACTTCTCGGCCCAGACGTCCCAGGCTTCTTGGTCGAACTCGGAGGGGTCGCCCTTGGACTTGTCCGGCTTGTAGACGGTGGCGTAGAGGCGGTGCTTCGGGAACTTCCAGACCTCGGTGATGAGCTCCCAGGCGAAGTCGATGGCCTCGCGCTTGAAGTAGTCGCCGAAGGACCAGTTGCCCAGCATCTCGAAGAACGTGTGGTGGTAGGTGTCGAGGCCGACGTCTTCGAGGTCGTTGTGCTTACCGCCGGCGCGGATGCACTTCTGGGTGTCGGCGGCGCGGCCCGGGGTGTACGGGCACTTCGTCTGGCCGAGGAAGATCGGGACGAACTGGTTCATCCCCGCGTTGGTGAAGAGCAGGTTGGGGGAGTCCGGCATCAGGCTCGACGACTGGACGATCGAGTGCTGCTTCGATTTGAAGAAATCGAGGAAGGATTGGCGGACTTGGGCGGAGGTCATGGGGCGGTAAAGCGGAGGCGGGAAGGGGTCTTTTTAAGCCCCTGTCGGGGGAAAAGGGAAGGGTGGAATTCAGGGGGCACGTGGGCATGGGGGCATGGGGGCAAGGGGTGTCTGCGAGTATCGAGTATGGAGTATCGAGCATGGGGTAGATTCGGTTTGAGTTGCCCCGTTGGTCTGTTGGCCAGTTCACGCGGAAGGTGTCAGGTAAGGTCAGCATTGCGTGCTGTCCTCGTTGCATCGGGTAGGGTTTAGCGCCCTCGCTCAACCGTATCGGCGTCTCAGGGCGGCCGAGGGTAGGGCGTGGCTTTGCCGCGCCCTCCGAAGAGAAGTGCACGATGAATCGTGCCCCTACCTTGGTTCGCCCTGCGGCGAACGGCTGACATAGCCGTCAGCCTATCCACTCAGTCATTCCTTCTGCCATCTGTCATCCGTCATCTGCCATCGACTCAGCCATCTTGCCTCGCGTCACTCCGCCGCCGTCAGTTCGCGGTGGAGCAGGAACAGGGCGTGGAAGCTGTCGGCGTAGAAGAGGCTGAGGCGTTCGATGAGCTTGCTGTCGTGCCACGAGACCACGTTGGCCTTGAACGTCAGGCGCGCCTCGCCGAGGCCTTCCGGCTTACGGGCGGAGAGTTCCTGGGAGAAGTGCAGCGTCGAGGGGAGCTTCTTCGCGTATTTCTTCTGATCGGAAAGGAAGGCCGCGATCGCGCCGAGCTGCGACTGGCCGTCGAGGGTCAGGTGCACGGTGGCCTCGCCGGGGACGTCGCCTTCGCGCGGCTGGTAGAAAGCCCGCACGAGGGCGGTCGAACCCTTGAGGGTCGCTCGCGCGTTGAAGTCATCGCGCGCGGTCAGGCGGTAGGCCGCGTCATGCGCTTTGAGGTGTCCGGCGACGGCCTTCCAGAGGGCGGGTCTCATGTCCCTCAATCTTGTCGAAGTCGGGCCGGAGGCAAGCGGACCGCACGTCATCCGCCGTCGAGTTATTGACAGAGAACAAAAAGGGCGTGCCGGTCGGCACGCCCTTCGGGGAAGGAATCAGCGGACGGCTTACTTCTTTTTCTTCGCCGGCTCCGCCTTGGCAGGAGCGCCGAGCGGGTGCTCCTTGAGGACTTCCTCGACCGTGTAGAGGGCGTTGTTCTTGCCCTTGATCGCCTCGCGGACCTTCTTGACCTGGGCCGGCTTGACGGCCGGGAGGTTGTTGCCGAAGGACTGGCGGACGTAGGTGATCACCGCGGCGACTTCCTCGTCGTTGAGGAGCTGACCCAGGCCGGTCATCACCGGCTGTCCGGTGGCGGGGTCGCCGTAGGTCTTGCCGTCGATCGTCTGGACGCCGTAGAGGCCGTTGAGGACGATCTTGATCACGCGGTCAGGGTCGCCTTCGAGCCAGCCATTGGACGGATAACCGGGCGTGCGACCCAGGGGCGGGTAAGCGCCGCGGGCGGGCTTGCCTGGTTCCTTGGGCATCTCGGCGCCGCGGCCGTCGGCTTGGTGGCAGGTCGAGCAGTGGGCTTCGCGGAAGTAGACTTCCTTGCCCTTGTCATAGAGCTTCTTGTCGTCCCTCGAGAGCTTCTTGTCCGACGGGCCGTAAGAGGTTTCCTTCTGGTCGGCGAACTCGCGCAGGTTCACCTTGCCCTTGCCCTCAGGGAGGGACTCGAGCTGCTTCAGCGTCTGGCGCAGGCAGTAGGCGATGTAGTAGTCCTTCGCGCCCTTCAGGGTCGCGACGGCGGCGATGGCGCGCTCGGTGTCCTGGCCGCGGAAGAAGCTGAGGCCGCGGACGCCTTCGAGCTGGACGCGCGGGTGGGCGTCCTTGACGGCGGCTTCCATGATCGCGAGGGCGTTCGGGAGGCGGTCGCGCTGGTAGATGGCGACGCGGACGGCCTGGGCGCGGGCGCGAGGCTCGGGGGACTTCAGAAGAAGGCCGAGGAGCTCGGTGTTCACGACGTTGTGCCACTGGTGGACCCAGAGGGCTTCGAGCAGGTGGTGGGCGTCGGCGACCTTGGTCGGGTCGAACTGCTTGGCCCACTTCTGGGTCGCGGCGATGACCTTCGCGGTATCGTGCTTGTGCAGCTCGATCTTGGCGCGTTGGCGGACGTTGTCTTCATGCTCGGTGAGGAGCGCGAGGAGGTTCTCGACGGACTCGCCGTCGATCTTCTTCGGCGTCAGGAGCGGGCGGCCGGCGTAGGTCAGGCGGTAGAGACGGCCGTGCTGGTGGTCGCGGTTCGGGTCACGCAGGTGGTGCTGGAGGTGGCCGATGAGCATCTGTGACCAGTCCATGACGTAGAGCGAACCATCGGGGGCGACGGCGACGCCGGAGGGGCGGAAGTTGCCGGCCTTCTCCTTGTCGGTCTCGATGAGGTTCGGCAGGAGGGTCTCACCCTTGAGGCCTGCGCCGTCTGCGGTGATCTTCGCGCGGAAGATGCCCTGGACGGTGATCACGTTCGTGTTGAGGAAGTCGCCCTGCCAGTCGTCGGGGAAGTGACGGCTGCTGAGGATCGCGGTGCCCGGGCAGGGGCGCGACGGACGGTTCCAGAACTGCTTGAAGCCGGAGTGGGCGCCGGTGTCGAGGTGGCTCGAGAAGCCCGGTCCGAAGTAGTTGGCGTTGCCGGTGGCGTCGGTGATGATGTCGTTGCCCCAGTAGTCGAAGACGCGGCCGTGCGGGTTGGCGAAGCCGTAGGGCACGTGGCGGGTCAGCTTGTTGGTCTGGGGTTCGAAGCGGTAGATGGCGCCGTTGGTGTTGCGCAGCACGCCGTTGAAGGTCTCGACCTGGGTGCGGTGGAACACGCCGTCGGAGAGGTAGAGGGCGCCTCCCGGTTCATAGCAGATGGAGTTCGTCTCGTGGTGCGAGTCGGCGGCGTCCATGCCGGTGAGCAGGCGTTCCTTCCAGTCGGCCTTGCCGTCGCCGTCGGTGTCGCGGACGTACCAGATGTCAGGCGACTGGATGAGGATCACGCCGTCCTTGTAGAACTGGAAGCCGGTCGGGCAGTTGAGGCCGTCGAGGAAGGTCGTCGACTTGAGGACCTTGCCGGTCTTCGGGTCGAGATCCAGGACGATGAGCTTGTCGAAGACCTTGGTGGTCGGGGAGGTCTCCGGGTAGGTCGGCCAGCAGGCGATCCAGAGGCGGCCCTTGGTGTCGAAGTTCATCTGCACCGGGTTGATGAGCTCGGGGACGATGGTCTCGTCGGCGATGAACTCGACCTTCACGCCTTCCGGGGTGGAGAGGTGCTTGAGCTGCTCTTCGCCGCTGAGGTAGGGGACGGGTTCCTTGCGGTTCGGGGGCACCGGGATCTCGGCCTTGAGGTTGTCGTGCTTCACTTCGACCGGCTTGCCCTGGGCGGCGGCCCAGATGCCCTTGTCGTGGTTGGCGGTCTTGAGGTCGCGGTTGGCGAGCTCGGCGCCGAGCACCGTGGCGTTGTCGATGCCTTCGTATTTGATGCGGGAGCGCTGGCCGAAGATGTTGAACTGGTCGACCGTGCGGTAGCGGTGGTGCCACTGGGTGCTCTTCTCGTTCACCTCGGCGCGGACCTTCTCGTTGACGGCGCCGGCGGCCTTGCCGAAGACGGCCTGGAACTGAGCCGGCGCGAAGGCGGCGTCACCGGAGGCGTTCACGTGGATGCCGTTGAGGGTGAGCGGGGACTTGGCCGAGGCGTAGAGCTTCTGGGAGGCGGCGAAGAGGTCGACGAAGGGGACGCTGTTGGCCTTGGCGACAGCGGCCATCGCGGACGTGTAGAGCGCGAGGTTCTGATTGTTGTGGGCGGCCAGCTTGGCGTCGAAGTCGGCGGACTTCAGGTCTTCGTGCGCGATCGGGGAGAAGAGGACGACGCGGACCTTGCCCTTGCCGTAGTCGGCGGCGAGGGTCGACTTGAGCCAGGCATCTAGGTTCGACTTGAAGGTCTCGAGACCGGCGGCGCCGGCGAAGGACTCGTTGAAGCCCCAGTAGGCGAAGATCACGTTGGCGTGGAAGTGCGCGCCGGCATGGTAGGTGACCTCGGTCTTGCCGACCTTGGTGGTCAGGGCGCCGGGCTTCATGTTGAGGAAGTAATCAAGGCCGGCCACTTCGTCGGAGCGATGCGGCTTCACGCCGACTTCGTCGCCGGAGAAGCCGAGGTTACGGACCACGAGGTTATGGTTCGGGAACGCCTGATGGATCAGCGTCTCGAAGTGGCCGTGGTGCTGCTGCCGGTCGGCGAAGCCGCTGCCGACGAAGGCGATGTTGTCACCCTTCTCGAGGGTGAGGTTCTGGGCCGAAACGGAGACGAATCCGAGCAGGGCCAACAGGAGGGTGGACAGCTTGCGCATGGGTTTCTGGTTTTGATAAAAAGAGGGAAGGCCATGCGGTGAGGCATGGTCGGTAGGGGAGATGAAAACCTGTCGCTCTTTCAACAATCTGCCAAGGGGAATGTTCCTGACTGAGCCTGCAAAGGAGCGTCAAAGCCGCTCATTTGCAGGCCCAGGGGGCGGGGACACCGAGAGTATTGAGTATGGAGTATCGAGTATCGGGGGAGTGGTTGGCCTTGGGGTAGGGGCAGCACCGCGTGCTGCCCTAGTTGCCTTGGGTAGGGTTGAGCGCCCTCGCTCAACGGCGTGGCCGCCGCAGGGCGGCCGAGGGTAGGGGCGTGGCTTCGCCGCGCCCTCCGAAACTGAGGGCACGATAAATCGTGCCCCTACCTTGGTTCTTACCCACAACCGGAGACCGGATGATTGGCCGGGGTTATTGAAGCCCGCAGCATCCATTCCGGTTTCCGGTCTCCCTTTGAGTTCTGTCATCTGCCCCAACCGCTAACCGCTTAGACCATTGCGCGCGTCCCTTACTTCCCCAGCGCGGCGTTGATCGACTTGACGACGGCTTTGCCGAGCGTGGCGGAACCTTCCGTATTAAAGTGCACGTCGGCCTTGTTCTGGTGCTGGGCGAGGGTCGGCGTGATGACGGCGTTAAGGTCGTCGATGGCGACGTCGTTCTCCTTCATGACCTTGAGCGCGATATCATTATAGACGGCGACATCTCCGAAGGTACGCTGGGGCGTGAGCTTGCCTTCCGGGACGGGGGTGGTGGTCGCGAAGATCACCTTGGCGCCGGTCTTCTTCAGGTCGGCCACGAGCGAGCGCAGGTTCTGTTCGTATTCCGCCGGCTCCACCTGGCGCTTGCCGTCGTCCATGTGGCGGAGGTCATGCAGGCCGAAGTTGAAGTGGATGACGTCCCACTTGCCCGTGCCGAGCCACTTGGCGAGGTTCGCCGTGCCGTTCTTGGTCGGACCGCCGTTCGTCGGGATACGGTGCACGTTGGCCTTGCCGGCGAGTTCCTGGCGGACGGGCAGGGTGTAGCCGATCGAGATGGAATCACCGATGAGCAGCACGCGCGGCAGGCCGGCGACGTCCTGGATCGGCGCCATGGCCGGGTTCGGGGCCTTGGCCTTCGCCTTGGCTTTGGCTGGCGCTTTCTCCGCCGGAGCGGACTTCGGGGCGTCGGCGGCGAAAAGGGACAACGAGGCGAGGGTGAGGAGCAGGGGCAGGGTCTTCATGGGGGCAGGAATAACAGAACCCAAATGCATGGCTGAGTCGAGGGCAAGGACTACGAGAGTATTGAGTATGGAGTATCGAGTATCGGGGGAGTCATGGCCTTGGGGTAGGGGCAGCACCGCGTGCTGCCATAGTTTGCCCCGGGTAGGGCAGAATCGATGACGGAGGTCTGAATAGAGGACTGAATGGAAAAGCCCGCCACCCGCCACCTGGGGCTGCCACCTGCCACCCGGAATGAGTGGATGACTGAATCGATGGCAGATGCCGGAGGGCAGATTTGACCATGGAGGACTGAATGGAGGGCTGAATGGAAAAGCCCGCCACCCGCCACCTGGGGCTGCCACCTGGCACCTAGAATGAGTCGATGACTGCATCGATGACAGATGACAGAGGGCAGATATCCTGAACCCGAACCTGAACCTGAGCACCCGTACCTGGTACCTGATTGCTGAGACCCGAGACCTGAAAATGAACACCTCAGCCAATCATCCGGTTTCCGGTCTCCCTCTGAGTTATTTCAACCTCTGACCGCCAACGCCTCTTCGATCCGCGCGAGGTCCTCGGGTTTGATGGCGAACTTGCCGCCGAAGACGGTGTCCTTGATCTGGCCGGGCTTGCGCGCGCCGACGATGGCGGCGGTCACGCGTGGCTGACGCAGCACCCAGGCGATGGCGAGCTCGGCGGAGTTCCGTCCGTAACGATGCGCGATTTCGGCGAGGCCCTTGGCCAGCGCGATGTTCTTGGTCAGCAGGGGTTCGTTGAACTGCGGATCCGCGCGCCGATGGTCATCGGCGGGCAGGGCGGCGGCCCATTCCGGGGTGACCTTGCCGCTGAGCAGGCCCTTCTGCATCGGGCTGTAAGCGATGATGCCGATGTCGTTCTCTTCGCAGTAAGGCAGGAGTCCGGCTTCGATGCTCCGGTTGAGCATGCTGTAGGGCGGCTGCAGGAACGTGACGGTGTGGATGGGCTGGATGCGCTTGAGCTGGGCGACGTTGAAGTTGCTGACGCCGGCGTAGCGGACCTTGCCCTCCTTCACCAGCTCGGCGACGGCGGACCAGCCTTCCTCGATGTCCTCGTCGGGCTGCGGCCAGTGGATCTGATACATGTCGATGACGTCGACGCCCAGGCGGCGCAGGCTGTCCTCGCACTCTTGCTTCACGCTGGCGCGCTTGAGGCGGGGTACGATCGTGCCGTCGGGCTCCCAGCAGCGCTCGCACTTCGTCGAGATGATCGGCTTGTCCTTCATCTCTTTGAGCGCGCGGCCGACGACTTCCTCGGAGCGGCCGAGTCCGTAGACGGCGGCGGTGTCGATCCAGTTGATGCCGACGGCCATCGCTTCGTGGATGGTCCGGATGGAAAGGGCGTCATCCTGCGCGCCCCAGCCGAATTTCCAGTCGCCGCCGCCGATGGCCCAGGTGCCCAGGCCGACGGGCGTGAGATGGAGCGGAGAGTTGCCGAGCTTGCGGGTCTTCATGGCGATGAGGGAATTGAAGGGAGAATGGAGGGCTGAATCGAGGACTGAATGGAGGGCTGAATAGATGACAGATGACTGAGTCGATGACAGAGCACAGATAATGCCACAGAGGACTGGATGGAGGGCTGAATTGATTTCCCGCCACCTGCCACCTGGGGCTGCCACCCGCCACCCGAAGCGAAGGCATCACGCTCAAGGGAAACCGGAGACCGGATGATTGGCTGGGGTCCTTGATATTGGCCGCAGCAAACTTTCCGTTTTCCGGCCTCCCTTTGCTTGCTGGTTTTTCCAACCGCTATCCGCCAACCGCCATCCGCTGAAACCTTCGGTTCTCGCTCACTTCCCCTTCTTGGCTTTCTTGGCCGCGTTCGCCGCTTTGAGGTCGCGCATCGGCCAGTTGGGGTCGTCGACATGCGCGTCCTTGAAGATGGCGAGGGCCTTCTCGACGAGCTCGGGCCGCGTGGCGGCCAGGTCATGGCGTTCGGCGGAGTCAGCCTTCAGGTCGTAGATTTCGACCTTGGCCTGCGGACCGTTGCGCACGGCCTTCCAGTCGCCCCAGCGGGCTGCCTGGAGGGACTGCGCTTCGTGGAGTTCCCAGTAGAAATAATCGCGTTTCGGCGCCGGTCCGCCTTTGAGGAACGAGACCAGGGAAAGGCCGTCGGTCTTCAGTTCCTTGGGCGCCTTGGCGCCGGCGACTTCGACGGCGGTCGGCAGGAAATCCCAGAAGGCCCAGGGTTCGTCGCTCACGCGGCCGGAGGGGACTTTGCCCGGCCAGCGGGCGAGGGCCGCCTGGCGGAGGGCGCCTTCGTAGAGCCCACGCTTGAAGCCGCGCATGCCGTTCGAGGCCTGATCGAAGAGTCTGCCCACTTCGGAGTCGGGCGCGAAAGAGGACCCGTTGTCGCCGGCGGTCATGACCAACGTATTTTCGTCGAGACCGAGTTCCTTGAGGAGGGCGAAGAGACGGCCGACATCCGCGTCGAGACGCGTGACCTGGGCGGCGTAGGCTTTCTGGGTCGGCGTCCAGGGCTTGTCCTTATACGCGCCGAGGTCGTCGATCTCATGCGTGCCGTGCGGGAGCGTGATCGCGTAGTAGAGGAAGAACGGCTTATCCTTCTGAGCGCGCACCCAGCGCTCGACGTCCTGCTGGATGAGTTCCTGGGCGTAAGTCTTGCCGACGCCCTTGCCGGTGTTGCCCGGAAGTTCGAACCGCTGGTCGTCGCGGTAGAGATAGGTCGGGAAGTAGCTGTGCGCGTGGCGCTGGCAGTTGTAGCCGAAGAAGTGGTCGAAGCCGTTCTTCAGCGGGCTGCCGGTCGTGTCGAACATCCCCATCCCCCACTTGCCCATGCAGGCGGTGGCGTAGCCGCTGTCCCGAAGGACCTTGGCCACGGTGATCGTGCCGGCCGGCAGCGGGAGCTGACCCTCGGGCTTGATCTCACGATTGGCGCGCACCGGGCTGTGGCCGCTGTGCTGGCCGACCATGAGCGAGGTGCGGCTCGGGGCGCAGACGGTGGTGCCGCAATAGCCTTGGGTGAAGCGCGTGCCTTCCTTGGCCATGCGGTCGAGGTTCGGCGTCTGGATGAGCTTCTGCCCGTAGCAGCCGATGTCGCCTTGGGCGAGGTCGTCGCTCAGGATGAAGATGATGTTCGGCTTGCGCGGTTCGGCCGCGGCGACGACGGCCGCGACAAACAGGAGGAAGAGCGAAGACAGCTTCATGGGGGTGGGTGGGAGTGAAGGGGGGAGGGAGGGCTGGGTCGAGGGCAGAGGGCTGAATCGATGAGAGAAATTACAAGGGAGGACTGAATGGAGGACTGCGTTGAGGACTGAATAGAGGGCTGAATGGATTTCCCGCCATCCGCCACCGGGGGCTGCCACCTGCCACCCGGGATGGTGTCACGGGTAGGGTTGAGCGCCCTCGCTCAACCGCGTAGCCGCCGCAGGGCGGCCGAGGGTAGGGGCGTGGCTTCGCCGCGCCCTCCGAAGCGGAGGGCACGATAAATCGTGCCCTTACCTTGGTTCTTACCCCACAACCGGAGACCGGATGATTAGCTGGGGTCCTTGATCATGGCCGCAGCAAACCTCCCGGTCTCCGGTCTCCCTTTGAGTTTTGATCGACCCAAACAAAAAAAGGGCCTTCCGGCCCCTTTTATTTAAACTGTCCCTAGCCCTAACCCCGGCCCTGTGAAGTCGGCGAGCTTAAGCTCGCCCGGCTTCACTGCACATCCTTCAGGAACTGCTGGTACTGCGCTTCGGTCTGCGCGGCGTCCAGCTTGCCGGAGTGGATCAGGATGCGGAAGCGGAAGGTCTCGGACTGGCCGGCCTTGAGCGTGAAGTTGAGCGCCTTCTTTGACGGATTGCCCTTGGGGAACTCCTTGGCGCCGAACGGATTGGCGGCGAAGAGGCCGTAGCCGCGGCAATGCCAGTAGGTCGGGTAGGTGACGTTCTTCGGGTGGTCGAAGATGCCGACGCAGACGTCTTCGCCCCGGACGTTGCCGGAGAGGGTCATCCACTTGGCGCGCGTGCTCCAGGCGTCTTTCTCGCCGACGGCGCCTTCGCTGCTGAGGTAGACGCCGTTGACGCCCGTGTTGTCGAGCTTGGCGACGGTGGTCGGGATGCCGGCGGCGTCGGTGAAGATCTCGGGCTTGGTGGAGGGCTCTTCGAGGGCGCGGGTCACGCGGATGGCGATGGCGCCTTCCTTGGAATCGTGGAAGACGGCGTCCTTCTCCTGGGCGGTGAGGGTGATGATGCGGTCGATGATGCGGAGGTCCTTGGCGGCGCGGAAGACGAGGGTCTCATCCTGCTGGAGCACCTTGGAGCCGTCGGCCATGATCCAGTCCGAGGAGACTTCGAGGGTCGCGGCGCCGTTGCCGCCGTTGATCGCCTTGATGCTCTTATGCTTCACCGCGCCGTAGGGCATCTTGCCCTTGTGGGTGAAGCCCTCGGGCGGGGAATTCCAGAAGTCGGTGCCGTTGACGTCGCCGTAATTGAACCAAGAGGAGATGTGGTGCGGGTGGTCGGTGCGCTCGCCGGCGATCTTCTCGAGCGGGAAGCCGCGGGTGAAGATGTTGCCCTGCGAGGTGCGCAGCGGGGAGAGCAGGGGCTTCTTCTGGTCGGCCCAGTAGACATAGGAGGTGAAGGGCTGGCCGTCGACGAGGACGTCGACCTGCGACTTGTCCTTCTGTTCGACGAGCTTCACTTCCTGGGCGACGGCGGCTTGGCCGAACGCGGCGAGGAGGGCGAGGAGGGCGAGGGGGTTCTTCATAGGGGTGAATATAGGACATACCTGCCGTCGAAAAGTTGCCAACCTGAAAGCCCCGCGGAATTGCCCAAGAAACGGCGTCAAGGCATCAGGAATTCGGCTTCCGTAAGTCCGGGCCG
>Ga0222713_10004744_pt1 | contig 13519 bp, 3 predicted proteins | sample C33_649DmetaG_FD_165061 | JGI IMG/M metagenome (GOLD analysis project Ga0222713, IMG submission 165061) | Estuarine water microbial communities from San Francisco Bay, California, United States - C33_649D | ecosystem: Environmental > Aquatic > Marine > Unclassified | place: USA: California...
ATTTACAAAAACAAATTCTTTCCGAAACAAGAAAAAAAATCAACCTATCCAATCCCCATTTAAAAAGGATTAAATTATTAAAACTATCTGAACAACGTTACTTTTTAGTCATAACAGTACATCATATTATTACCGATGCCTGGTCAATATCTTTGTTCAAGAAAGAATTAGAAGAATGCTATAACGCTTTCTCAAATAATGAATATCCAAAATTAACAGTCTTAAAAATGGGCTATGCGGATTTTATTTCCCAACAAATTTCTTATTTAAAAAGTCATAAAATATTCGATGATTCAAAGTATTGGCAATCAAACTTAGTTAATTTTACAGAAATCACTTTCCCAACTGATTTTAAAAGACCAAAAACAAAGAAGTTTATAGGTAAGCGACTAACATTTAGTCTAAATAAAACTATTGTAAAAAAAATAAACCGTTTCAATATTCAAAATAATACAACTTCTTTCATGTTAATGGCAACAGTATTGAGTATTTTATTAAGTCGATACAACCAACAAGAAGATGTCGTTATTGGATTCCCTATTTCAGGTCGAAATGCTTCGGAATTTAGTCATACTATGGGACTATTCCTGAATACCTTAGTTTTAAGAAGTAATTTACAAGAAAAAGATACTTTTGAGTCGTTTTTGTTAAATGTCAAACAAAATTTACTGGATGCCTATGCTCATCAAAATTTTCCATTTTCCCAATTAGTAAAACAATTAAATGTTTCTCGATCCCAAAATAAAAATCCAATATTTCAGATAATGCTTGTGTGGCAAGATAGCCTAGATAGTAATAATTTAGTCTTTCCCGAAATGACGATGACTCCACATTTTTTGGATAATAGAACCTCAAAGTTTGATATGACTTTCGAATTTATTCCTTCAACATTAGGAATTGATTGTATTATTGAATATGATACTCAGCTCTACAAAAAAAGCACAATAAAGAGATTGTCTTTGCATTTTTTGAATTTATTATTAAGTGGCATAGAAAACCCTAATAAGAATCTACTTGCTTTAGAATTTATTACACTTCAAGAGAAAAAACGGTTTTTAAAAAGTCCAATATTATCAAAATTAGACATAGTTGAGCCTGATACTATTCATGAGTTGTTCGAAAAACAAGCTGAACGGTTTCCCGATAAAATGGCTATATGTTGCGACGAGCTAGCTCTTACTTATAGCGAATTAGATAAAAAATCTAATCAATTAGCAAGATATATTAAATATCACTATAAAGAATGTTTTACGTCACCCAATATTTTAATTGGAATTTGCTTAGATAGAAGCTTAGAATTAGTCATTAGCATGCTCGCCATATTAAAAGTGGGTGCTGCTTATGTCCCATTGGATCCCGAATGGCCTAAAAAGAGATTAGATACTGTTTTAAGCGATGCTAATTGCTCAATAGTACTCACAGATAATATAAACAAAGATAAATTCTCCTCCATTAAATTAGATACGCAGAAATTATTAATACTTGATGAAGAACTACATGAACTTGCTGAGGTTTCTACATTAAAAATAACAAAGGAGAGTAATAAATGTCAGGATTTAATTTACGTAATTTACACATCCGGCACAACGGGGGTTCCCAAAGGGGTAAGCCAGACACATTATAATGTAATTCGTTTATTACAGAGAGGACATGAACTATTTGGATTTACTTTTGAGGATGTCTGGACATTATTTCATTCATATACATTTGATTTTTCTGTATGGGAAATATGGGGGGCTTTGGGGTCGGGTGGCTGTCTTGTAATCCCCACCTATCAAGAAACTCGCGATCCTGTCTTATTTTATCACCTTGTTTTGCAACATAAGGTAACAATTTTAAATCAAACCCCCTCAGCCTTTCAGCTTTTTATGCAAGCTGAAGAAACCAATACTAGGAAAATAAGTGCTCTAAAATATATCATATTTGGCGGAGAAGCATTAGATGTTACCTTGCTTTCTCCTTGGTGGAAACGCTACTCAGAAAAGCACCCCATTCTTGTTAATATGTATGGTATTACCGAAACAACGGTTCACACAACCTATAAATTTTTAACAAAAAAAGATCTAAATCGAAGAGAATTTTCTAATATAGGCATGCCATTAGCTGATATCAAAGCTTATGTAGTCGATTCGCACTGTAAGCTTGTTCCAGTGGGCGTGCCCGGTGAATTATTACTAAGTGGATTTGGTTTGTCGCCAGGCTACCTAAATCGTCCTCAGCTTAATGCCGAAAAATTTATAAAAAATAAATTTAATGAAACGCTACTATTAAGTCATAGTTTGGCAGAATCGGCTTTTTCGCGTTTATATAAAACCGGTGATTTAGTGCGGCGACTTGCGGATGGAAGCTTAGAATACTTAGGCAGAATAGATAAGCAACTGAAAGTTAAAGGATTTAGAATAGAAGCTGGAGAAATTGAAGCCGCATTAAATATGCATAAAACAATTCGGCAATGTTTAGTTAGTACCTTGAAGCAAAATAATTTAACCTTTTTAGTTGCCTACTATATTGCTGATAAACGAATCACCAAGAAGACTGATAACAAATACTTAAGCATTGAATTAAGAACCTATTTATCAAGCTTATTACCTGCTTATGCAATTCCCAAGTTTTTTATCAAACTTGATTCTTTCCCTTTAACCCCCAATATGAAGATCGACTATGCAGCACTGCCATTGCCATCGCCTTCCTCTGTAGATAGTGATAGCCCCACAACATTAATTACAAAAAAGTCACGCCATACCGAGCCTGAAGCTATTTTAGCTGGTCTATGGAAATCTACACTTCAAGTAGATACTATTCATCTAGATGATAATTTTTTCAGTCTTGGCGGCGATTCCATATCGAGTATCCGGATTGTAACTGAGGCAAGAAAAAAAGGTTTTGGTTTTTCAGTTAGCGATTTGTTTAAATCCCCCACTATTCGTAAATTATCAAAGCATTATAAAAATCAAACTCAAGCAAAAAAAATCAAATTAAAAACTTTTGATATAACCAATAAAAAACAAATTATTTCTGAAAAATTTCACATCGCTATTGAAAATATTGAAGATATCTATCCACTCTCTGCCTTGCAAACTGGAATGGTATATCATTCCAGTTATTCTACTAAATCAGCCATTTATTTAGATATATTTTGTTACAAAATTATGGGGAGCTATAATAAATCTTGCTTACTGCAAGCAATCCAGTGTCTCATAAATCTTCATCCGATACTAAGGACTTCCTATTTACTGAATGAATTTGATGAACCTATACAGGTTGTCCACGCTACAATAAAAATCCCTTTTTGTGAACAGCACTTAGCTAATATGTCCAGTGTTGAACAAGAATGTAAATTAGAATCATGGATACTAGAGGAGAAAACAAAATCTTTTCGATTTGAAGATGCTCCTTTATTTAGAATAACTGCACATTTAATCCATGAAAAGCAATTTGTGTTGAGCATTTCTTTTCATCACTCTATATTGGATGGTTGGAGTTTGGCTAGTTTTATCACTGAATTACTTGCAAACTATTCACAACAATTAAGTTTAAAATTTAGAACTGAACCGACTGCCAAAACCAAGAGTGTTAAGCATACCGAACAGCTAGGGATGTCAGCAAACCAACTAGATAACAAAGTCGATTGGAATTTTAAAGAATTTGTCCGTTTAGAAAAGGAAACTCTCGCATCTGAAGTACATAGGATATTCTGGAAAAATGAGCTTCGTAATTTTGAAATTACTGAAATAGCCTATATCGAAAATACTATTTTACCAAATAATAATGATTTTTGCTCGCATTGTATTCAGGTTAATCGTCAAGTTACCGCCAAATTAATAGTGCTAGCAAAATCTCTCAATATCTCTCTTGATGAGATTATTTTAACTGCACATATGAAGTTATTATCCATATATTCTAGTCAAGAGGATGTGCTATCAGGAGTTGTATTTAATGGTAGACCATCACTTGATAATATTGATACAACTTTAGGATTATTTTTAAATACTTTGCCATTTAGAATAAATGTCTCTAATTGCACTTGGAAAGAATTAATACATCTAGTTTCTGAAAAAAAGAAACACCTTTATCCATATAGACGTTATCCATTAATGAAAATCATGCAGGATATTAATACGGATCCTTTATTTAATATCATTTTTTACTTTACTCACTTTCATATTTATAAAAAAATTAAAGCAAACTCTCATTTTAAAATAATTGATCAAAAACATTATGAAAGAACCAATTTTCCTCTTGCCATTAACTGCACATTAGATCCAGTTAATAAAAAATTGGAAATAGTATTCAACTATGAGACTCAACACTACAACTCTCAACAAATAATACATTTAGCTGATAGCTATATTCGGTTATTAGAGTCCATAGTAACGGATGTAGATGGCCAACATACTGCTTTTGCTTTATTAACTTCCGAACAAAAGCGCCATCTATTAATTGACTGGAATCAAACTGAAAAGGTTTTCCCACAAAATAAGCTTGTTCATGAGCTGATTGAAGACGTTACTGAAAAATTTCCAAAAAGAATAGCAATAATTTTTGAAACTACTTCAATTTCTTACTATGAGCTCAATAGGAAATCAAACCAATTAGCAAATTATCTAAATAAGCAAAAAACTTATTCAAATAAATTAGTCGGCTTATGTATAGATCGTAGTTTAGAAGCTATCATAGCAATGTTAGCCGTATGGAAAGCTGGAAAAGCTTATATCCCTATTGATCCTTCATACCCTGAAGAAAGAATTAAATTTATTCTAAATGACTCTCAATGTCATATTTTAATTACTCGAAAAAATCTTATTCCAGGTTTAGCATTTTCTAATGAAATTGATTTAATTTACTTGGATGACTTGTATTCGATTACCAAATCGATTTCAGCGGAGAATTCAATTAATACCACCTCCGATAAAGCTAATTTAGCTTATGTTATTTATACATCTGGTTCCACGGGGATGCCAAAAGGTGTCATGGTAGAACACCTATCACTGGTTAATCTTCTATGGGATATGCAGAAAAAAATAGATTTTACTGAAAATGATAATTTTCTTTCATTAACGTCTTTTTCGTTTGATATTTCAATATTAGAAATTTTTCTTCCCTTGATTACCGGGGGTTGCTGTGTGCTCGCTGATCAATCTGGTAGTAAAGACCCAGAATGGATTAAAGATACTCTAAAAAATTGGCCTATTACGGTAGTCCAAGCAACTGCCTCTAAGTGGGCTTTACTTTTCGAACATGGTTTAACAGAGTCAAAATGCAAAATCAAAGCACTATGTGGAGGGGAAACCTTACCCACTTATATAGCATCCCAACTTATTGAATTCTCTGAATCAGCTTGGAATGTTTATGGACCAACAGAAACTACGATTTGGTCTACAATCTATAAATTAACTAAAGAAAATATAAAATTAACCAAATTACCTATTGGAACTCCTTTATCTAACACTAAAGTGTATGTACTAGATAAAAATTTACGTCTTATGCCAATAGGAGGTATAGGTGATCTATATATTTCAGGATTAGGTTTAGCAAGAGGCTATTTAAACCAAGCTAATTTAACCAAAGAAAAATTTATTGAAAATCCATTTATATCAAAGAATATTAATTACTGTAGGTTATATCGAACAGGAGATTTAGCAAGATGGTTACCTGATGGTAACCTAGACTATATAAACAGAAGTGATTATCAAATTAAAATAAGGGGCTATAGAGTAGAACCTGGCGAAGTAGAACATGCTTTATTAAAACACAATTCAATAAAAAACAGTGTTGTTTTACTTAAGGAAAACAAAGGCATGCATTCGCTAATTGCGTTTTTAGTTAAAAAGAAAGAAGAAAATGTAAGTATTAAACAACTCCGTGAGTTTCTTTCAAAGCAACTACCTTATTATTGTATACCTGACCAATACATGTTCTTAGAAAAATTACCTACAACACATAACGAGAAAATAGATTATCGACAATTAATGAATATTGAAATAGAGCCTCCACAACCCGTTGATGACGCTGTTATGACGTCAAAGCAATTAAAATTTGCTAACTTATGGAAGGAAGTACTACAAGTTAAGAGCATTTCCTTGTCAGATAATTTCTTTGAATTAGGAGGAAACTCACTTTTAACCCTTAGATTAGTCAGTAAAATTAATAAGGAATTTTCTATTGTTTTAGAAATGAAAGAAATTATAGAACATCCGGTATTTAGCACGTTATATGACAGAATTATTTTACTAAAGGATTTTCAAGAGAAAAATTCAAAAACTGAAGAAACAATAGATTTTGTAAAATCTATTCCCGACCCAATCATTAAGCTAAATGAAACAGGTAATAAAACACCACTATTTTTGATTCATCCCGTGGGTGGTAATGTATTTTATTATATTCCACTTGTTAAATCCTTAGCTAAAGATAGGACTGTATACGCTATCCAGGATCCAGGTATACGATGCCGTCAACCCTTATTTGAAAGCTTGAATGAAATGGCAAGTTTTTATATTAAAGTAATAAAAAAATACCAACCTAAAGGGCCTTATCTTCTTGCAGGGTCTTCATTTGGAGCGAATGCCACTATAGAAATAGCGAGACAATTAGTCAATCAAGGTGAACAGCCGATGTTTGTTGGACTTATTGATGGCTGGGCTAAGTACCCTAAAGAAGCAAATGACAATCGAGAATGGTTTTGTCAAAATCTAATTAATCAACTTAAAACTCTTGATCAATATTTTTCTCGAGCTGATATCCCAGAATTGCTTTTGGATCTACATTGGCATCGACAACAATTATTAGTGAAACATATTTTACCGGATATGTCCGACATGCAATTAACTCTATTTAAAGCAAAGCAAACTATGGACGTACTTAAGCCTCTAGAATCTCCCTATAATAATTGGGATATCTATTGCAAGAGTACTCCCATAGTATATCCAGTATCCGGTGACCATTTCACAATGCACTTTCCACCGAATCATGAATCACTTGCACAGGCCTTTAAACAATGTCTTGAAAAAATTAATGTTTAGCAAACAACTTCGACGAGACAAGAAGAAAGAATTATTTTTAGAATATCTGCAAAAGAAGAGATTATATTCCTTTAATGTAGATGGCGGTGATATCTGCTGGAAATGTAGAAGAACTTTACAATACAGCGGTTATAAATTTTTCGTTATCTTCTTGAGCAGGCTCACGTATGAGAAGCTTTTTCAGAATATTAAAATCAAGAACTTTGCATAAAATCATCTCTTAACCAGTGCTAATGCTACTCGCGAATACAGATCTTTTCATTATCCCTCATTCTGAAATCGGGTAAAAAATCCGTAAATAAAATATTTAAATCATCTTCAGAAGTTAACACTTTCATAATGTAGGTATCCGGTCGAATTAAATACCCGCACACACCTAAATGACCATAAATTAATCCTTTATTTTTAGTTTTACTAACTAGAATTACCTTTATTAAAGTATTTTTATAATAAGAATCCATGTCTAGGTATTTATTATAAAATAAAATTAAATTGAACTGAGTAGGAGATATAGCATCATATACAGATCTACCATCTTCCATTATAAAATTAGGCATCCTATTTCCAACAATATCTGTTAAATTTTTAAAATTATAATTAATTTTATGCTGTGAAATATTTTGAATTTCTTTTCGATTAAATCGCCTAAAGTTCAAAAACCTCTTTTGAGCAATATTAAGAAATCTTTTTGTAGCATTATTGCCAAAAATGACCTCGCTCATTTTATTATTATAATGAAATAACCTATGGGCAATCGGTAGTCTTTCATCAGTATACGTTTCCATTATAGATGGGCGTAATCGATTTAGTACAGTTAAAGCTACTTTCCACCCAACATTAAAAGCATCCTGTATTCCTGTATTAAGCCCTTGTGAGCCAATTGGGCTTTGAATATGAGCTGCATCGCCCGCATAAACTACTCTATTTTCATAAAAACTATTGACCACAAATTGTTTTGGATTAAAGGTTGATATCCATTTTGGATCACAAATAACCGCGTCATAAAAATTTATACTTTTCATAAGATCTGAAAATAATTCCAGTACATAACTATCGCAAAATTTTTGATCAGATTTTTCTGTAGTAATAATTCTATAAATAAAATTATCCTTGTCTCTTTCTATAGGCATAATATAAAGAAAAGAACGTTTTTTTAAAAAAAATAAATGCCTTTCATCAAAAGGTAGAGCTAATTTTTTAATAGTTACATCAGCCATTAGAAAAGTTTCATTATGTTCTTCGCCATTGAAATCCATATTATCAAATTTTCTGACAGAGCTATGTCCTCCATCACATGCTAAAAGATAACGTGTTTTAATTTTATAATAGATACCTTTTTTTTTATCAAAAATAGAACAAATAATACAATCTTCATTCCGATTAAAATTAATAAGTTCCATTTCTCTTTCTATTATGGCACCTGTATTTAAAAGCTTATCATTGAGAATTTGCGTGGTTTTTGATTGTGAAATTTGTAATATAAAATTATACTTACTCTCAAGATGAGAAAAATCAGCTGTACCAATTTTTCGATTTCTATAATAATAATTTAGATAATACGTTGGAATACCAGCTCTTACCATGATTTCGGCAACTTCTAGCGTATTTAAAACTTCAAGTGTGCGAGAAGTAATTGTCATCGCTTTACTCTTACTAGACCATGAAGATTGTTTATCTATTATTCTAAAAGAAACTCCAAATTTTTTTAATATAAGGGCTAATGTTAATCCTACTGGACCTGCACCTACAATCAATATTTCACAATCAAGCATAAACAATATTACTCATGACAGAAAATATTAAATTTGGTTTTGTAATGGAGAATATATATAAATCTGGACGAATAATTAAACAAAAGCCATTTTCTAGTAGTGAAATAATGTTATATTCGTAAATATCTTGTATTTTCAAATTTTTAATATTACTAATTTTATCTATATCAATAAAAATATAATTCAACTTCCTATCAAAATCAGAAAAACATATCTTTGTCTGATTATATTTTTTATCAATAAGAATACTCCATTGATTTGTTAAAATCTCATCAAGTCTTTTAACTTGGTTATTTTGAGTTAAAATATAAATAGAAGGTAGCAAATATCCGCCAGAATACGAATTTTTTTCAAAATAAAAAGAACATCTGGGTGTAAGTTTAATTTTTCGGTAATATTGACTGCTAAGAATTGAGTTTTTATTATTAGTTTTTTTTACATTTTTGGCTAATAAACGAATAAATTCCATAATTTCGCGTATAGCGAATGTTCGCTCTTTGTGATATGTCTTGAGAAGATTAGGCGACACTCCACAATGAACAACCTCTGCTAATTTCCAACATAAATTCTGCGCGTCTCGAATTCCAGAACACATGCCTTGCCCTCCATAAGGAGGAACTAAATGCGCCGCATCACCAAGCAAATAAATATTATCTTGTGAAAACTTTCTCGCTAAGCAAAAATTTCTTTTATAAATTCTTGCGCGAATAATTTTAGGGTCAATTCCTTCTAGAAAATCTTCTAAAAGCATACAGGCAAGTAAGTTATAATCGGTAAGTACCATCCCAGAATTTATTTTAACTTCAAAACGCCTCATTTCATAAGGAAAATTAATAGTTACACAGGAAAGTTTGCAAGTTTTTTTTTCGGCAATTTTATTAATATTAATTTGTAACTGTTCACTATCTTGCATATCGATAACCATCCAATCTTCACTGGGATCTAATTCATCGAATTGAATTCCACACAAAGACCTAATAGTGCTTCGCCCACCATCACATGCTAGTATATAATTAGCCTTAATCTGAATTTGACGATTTTGATAAATCGCCGTTGCCATATAGTAATCAGTTTCTTTTTTTATATTAATTAATTCACACGGCCGAGATATATGTACAGACTGTGAATGCTCAAGTTTATCAATTAAAAGCTTTTCTAGATCTGGCTGATAAAATGTTGACAAAATAGGAAATTCGAAAGGGCAAAAATCACTATCAGGAATAAAAAAACTATATTCGCCGTTAGGTGAAAAATATTGAACGTGTGGCTTTTTGCATATATTTTTAATGTCTTCATCTTGAAGGCATAAATTTCTTAAAAGACGTAAAGATTCATCGTCTATGCCAATTGCTCTAGGATAAGTATATGCTTCAGACTTTTTGTCAATCAATAACGACTTAATCTGAAATTTATCTAAATAATTGGCAGCAGCTAATCCAACTGGTCCTGCACCAACAATTAATACCGTAAATTGATTTTCAATTGACATAATTTTTTAAAGTAGAGTCATTATTGTTAACATTCATATAAAATACAATTTTACCCCTAGTGTGCCCCGAATCTATAGATTTATGTGCTTCAGCTGCTTGAGCTAGAGAAAATACTTGAAAAACGCAAGATTTTACTTTATCAGTCCTTATGTGCTCAGCTAGCAGCTTTAGTCCAGTAATATTTGGCTCAAAAAATGAATAATTAAAATATCTTCCATGTTCTTTAATTTGATAAAATTTACGCTCTAAGGTATTAGAAACAAATTGACGCATACCAACATGCAGCCCTTTTGAATCAGTAAACGGCATCATTGGTCCAACAATAGAAATATACCTAGAGGAATACGAGAAAATCTTTAATAATTCAAGATCAAAATACTTCAGTATGTTTTTATATTTTGAAACGTCCCAGGTTTCATCAGCCCCAGCCAGCATCTCTAAACAAGAAGTTAATACCGCCTCAATTTGCAATTCTATTGCCTTGTATAATGAGACACTTTTTAATAATGGTAAAATAGAATCTGTATGGGACTTACCTAGTAAATCATAAGCAATATCACAATTTCTTACTCTTTTGCTATAATCTTCTTTTTCGTAATTAATTACTTCATCTGCACCTAGTCTATTAAGATAATCGACGTTAGCTTCACTACAAGTAGTGACAACATAAGCGTTCAGTGCTTTTAAGAATTGAATGGCATAGCTTCCAACTCCACCTGCTCCAGCAGAAACAAAAACCTGCTTACCCGCATAGTCCTCACATCGCATACCACTCTGAGTAATCAAAGCATGATAGGTAGTAAGGGCAACATACGGAAATGAGGCGGCTTGAACATGAGTAACATTAGTCGGTTTATTTGTAATTTCAGAAGTTGGTATACAAACAAATTCGGCATGGCTCCCCTGCTTCATTCCTAATGCTCTAAAGGGACTTACCACACCAAAAACACTATCACCTTTTTTATACTCCTGTACGTCTTCGCCGACTTTAACAATTACTCCTGAGAAATCTCGTCCTAATATAATCGGCAATGGAGCTTTTAACGAAAAAATCGTTTTCCCATAGCCAGCTCTAATTCGTGCATCAATCGGATTAAGTGATGCAGCATATACTTCAACAAGTACTTCATCTTTGTTTGGTTCTGGAACGGCGTATTGAACAAGATCTAATGCCTTAACTGGATCAGTATCATATTTTTTAAGCATAACTACTTGCATTACCATTATCCTTTTAAATATTAAATTAAATTATATGCTATTATTTCTTTCAAAATATTCTGAATAAAAAAAGATATATCCTTAGATATATGAGGGGTCAAATTATCATTCTTTACAAAAAAATGATCCCCTTCGTATTTTTTTAACATTATTTGTTTTGACGTAAAGTTTGACCATTCCTCCATTTCTTTTTCAGTTACCCGATCATCTAAAACACCATGTAGTGCAAGAATGGGTTTTGAAATATAGTTTGTTTGAAAGCGACACGAAGAAACAATGCAAAGATCTGCAATTAACATTTTCAAAAAATATTTAGCGTCATCAATTTTAAAATTAAAATTTTCAAGTTTTAAGATTTTTAATAGTTTAGAAATTTGCTTTTTATCTAACTCTTCAAACTCGTTAAAAATATTAGGAATGTTTAATCCAAATTCTTCTTGTATTTTATTATCGATTTTTTTTAACCACGGATTATCTTGTAAAAGAGGTGATGAACAAGCGGCAACAACAATTCCACATGCCTGACTAATATTTTTAAAATTTAACATTAAAGAAAAAGCAACTAAGGCTCCAAAACTATGTCCATACAGTATAAATGGTAGATTAGTATGTTCCTTAATCAAAGGTGTTAAATACTCATTAAAAAAATTAAGATTTAGACATAATGCTTCATTTTTTCGTTCTTCGCGGCCCGGAAGTTGAATAGGAGAAAGATGTATCCAACTAGGCAAATATTTTCCTAATATATTAAAAATAGTAGCGCCCGCTCCTCCGTATGGAATCGCATATAAAACACATTTAGCTTGTGAATTAATCGAAGTATTTTTTATCCATTTATCTATACTATTTGATATAGGATCAGTATGAATTAAAATTTTTAAATTGGAAACAACATCTATAAGATTTTCACGCTTATCAAAACAATTCAAAATATCTTTGATACTCATGCTTGTTGTTAAATCAACAATATTTAATTCACTCTTCAAACAACAATCTAATTTTTCTTTTAAAACCAAAGCTGAAATTGAATCTAAACCATAATTTGTTAAGGGTAATTTCGTATCTATTATTTCCTTGTCGATAATACCTAATAGTAAGCAAAATGTATCTACTACAAACTGCTCAAACTCTTGTTCATTATTAAAAGTATTACTTATTGGATGCGTAAAATCAGAAACAGTTTGACTTATATCCATTTTTACTTGTTTCATTCGACACCCTGAAATTTCTGCAATTAAGAAATTTTCAGAATCAAAGAGTTGTAGATCACCAGTAAGTTCGTCATCAGATTCATTAATTATATTAATTAAACATTTAATATTGTTCTGATATTTTTCTTGAGTAAATAAAGTAAGTTTCTTAATAGAAGCCACCATATACTTGTTTTTGGAAGAGGAACAATAACTATGCATGTGAAAAGCTTGCGCGCAACAATCTAATACTTCAGGAGAAAAAGGGATTTTAGTTTCAATGTTTTTTTCATTTTGAATATGTACTAAAAACTGCCTTTCGGACAAAACATCTATTTTATTGATTCTTTGAATATTTTTACCTAAAGGTAAATTAAGTTCTCGATTTAAGTAGGAATAAAAAGTTTCGCCTGACATGGCGCTAGAAGCACTCTCATTATCATAATGAAAATCTATATTAACGCTATCAGCAAACTCAATATTACCTCTTACATGCTCTACCCATTTAGAGCTTAAGGATGATGGCTTTGATAAAAATATCCAACTGGAAGTTTTATCAGATGAACAAAACTTAATAATTATTTTTCTATTTTCAGATTTTTTAATAATTATTGGAGCAGTAAATGATAGGTTAGAAATAGTAACATTATGCGAATAATCTAGTACTGAAATCAATAAATCAATATAAATACCTATATGGACAATATTGTGCGTATCTTTTATTTTATCATTATTTTGCAATAAATCTGTAATATCAAAAAATTTTATATCTCCTGGAACATCAATAATTTTTGGCTGATTATTTAACGTAGTGTTTTCTTTGAATTTTG
>Ga0222713_10004745_pt1 | contig 13517 bp, 13 predicted proteins | sample C33_649DmetaG_FD_165061 | JGI IMG/M metagenome (GOLD analysis project Ga0222713, IMG submission 165061) | Estuarine water microbial communities from San Francisco Bay, California, United States - C33_649D | ecosystem: Environmental > Aquatic > Marine > Unclassified | place: USA: California...
TCGACGGTCTCGAGAACTTGTTCCACTTTGCTGGGAAGTGCGAGCAACTCACCACCGATTGATTTTGCATCGACTGCGCTCAATTTGCCTTCTGCCAGATAAAGCGCAAAAAGGTGAAGTGCAACAACTTGGGTCAAAAGCGCCTTTGTCGACGCCACAGCAATCTCGGGCCCACCGTGGGTATAGATCACCGCATCGGATTCGCGGGGAATTGTCGAGCCGTGGGTGTTACATATCGAAAGAGCTTTTGCACCTAAAGATTTCGCATGGCGAAGCGCCATCAAAGTATCCATAGTCTCGCCCGACTGCGAGATCGTCACGACTAAAGTCTTCGGATCTAGAACTGGTTTTCGATAACGAAACTCTGAAGCAAGCTCCACATCACAAGCGATCCCAGCCCACGCTTCGATCGCATACTTTCCTATTAGTCCCGCATGAAAAGCCGTCCCACAGGCCAGGATCAAGATTCGACTGACATCTTTATTGAGCACGCCCTTGAGTCCATCGAGCTCGGGCAGGGAGACCTTGCCGGACTCATCGATTCGACCGATCAAAGTATCTGCGATCGCCTTAGGTTGTTCGAAGATCTCCTTCAACATGAAGTGGGCGAATCCACCGCGCTCAGCCGCCGCCGAATCCCAGGTGATCTCATATCGCTTGGCTTCTACCTTCTTACCGTCGAGATCAGTCACACTCACCGCATCAGGTGTCACTGTTACTACCTGATCTTGGCCAAGTTCCATCGCACTCTTCGTCGACGAGATAAATGCGGCAACATCAGATGCCAAGAAATTCTCACCCTTACCTACACCGACCACTAATGGAGAATTCCGCCTCGCTCCGACAATGCGCTTCGGGTCATCGCTATGAACCGCAAGCAAGGTGAAAGAGCCCCGTAGTCGCTTACAGACACTGCGCATTGCGCCAGGAAGATCTCCACCATTTTCTTTGAAGGCATCGCTAAGAAGGTGTGCCACCGATTCTGTATCGGTCTCTGAAGCGAAGGAATGCCCTTTCGCTTCAAGTTCATTCTTTAATTCCACATAGTTCTCGATGATGCCATTATGGATGACCGCTAATTTCCCGTCGGCAGAAAGGTGGGGATGGGCATTTGTATCGGTTGGCCCGCCGTGAGTCGCCCATCGAGTATGGCCAATCCCAGAATGTGATGACGAGAATTTTCCATCGAGTGCCGATTCGAGATTTCCTAATTTTCCTGCGCGCTTCTCAACCAGCAACGGCGATCCCACGCCATCTGTAAGGGCAACACCTGCGGAGTCATAGCCACGATATTCGAGTCTTCGTAGACCGTCGACGACGATGTCGATTGCTTTCTTATCGCCGGTGTAGCCGACGATTCCGCACATCGCACTCCCCTTAACCTCGACAAGCTATGTAAGTCAACGAATCCTGCCCCAGTTTACAAGTGCCATTTTCACGCAGAATCCTTGGGGTGGTCGCTTTTTCTAGCCGAATTCACGACCGAAAATCACCATTCTGCCTTCAATAAATCCGCACCTCTCATTACCCTTCTCTCACCGCAACGGGATTCACCGATCGAATCTGGGAAGTGAGTGGAAAGATGAGGAATAGGGATTCCTTCAAGTTCCTCTCTATTGTCACGCTCACAGCCTCTCTTCTCATTCCGCTCTCTCAATCCCCGGCTTCAGCAAATGCCACAGGTAAAGCCTGGAACGAAGACACACGCGCTTACTCAGAGGGCTGGCCATGGCCAAAGCTTCCTAATTGGTGGAATCTCGACGCGAACTACAAACAACAATCCTTCACTGATGTGCGCCTCGGGCAATGGATTCCATGCAAACCTGAATGGTCCATGAATGACTGCATTCTCGGCGTGAATGTTTACGACAAAGAGAACAAGAGTCTCGGTGCGCTCACTTTCATTCCCGAGCCAACCTTCGATCCCTTTGAGACAAAGCAGTTCTGGATTCAATCGGAGGGCCCCGATAAGAAGATGGTGGACAACTATCCCGTCTTCGATGCAAACGGTTTCGCGCAAGGAATGTGGAAACTACCTGAAGGCGTCAAGCTCTCAGACGGGAAAGACCTCATCGGAGTGAGCGTTGCTCGAATGAATAGTTCGGTGCAGGTAAATGTCTCACCCGTAGGACTCGGCGATGGTGTATCGCTACCGGTTGGCTATTTCTTTGAGACCACCTTGAAATCGAAAAACTTGAAGAAGTACACGCGATGGATCACATCAAATGGCAAGGACCCTTCGGCTGTGATCGGATCCAACGACACAATCATCTTCAAAGGCGTTGCTTCACGCTTTCCTGTCCCTGATTCACAAAAGGGATGCAACGGTCTCTACGGTGGAAATGAAGAGAAGGCTCGCGCAGACGCCGCATTCATCGCAATAAACCTCGCCACTTATTTGAAGTCAGAGAACCCAAACTCTGAAGCAGCTGATGTCGTGATGGGCACTAATGGATGGTGGTGCTTCAACGGAATCGACTGGGACGCTAAAGAGCGCCAACTCGTCGTCAACGTCGCTGCACCCCACTTTTACCCAGATGGCACAGTCGTTGATGGATGGCTCGAGTTAAAGATCAAAGGACGCCTGGCAAAAGAATGGTGGGGAATCTCCCCCGATGAAGCGACCGGCTACGCCAAAGTCGAGGTCATCTACAAGGACGGAACCTCAAAGACTGCGACCGTCACTGCGAACTACATCAAAGAAAAGGATTGGATCGACCTTCGCGCCTACGGCTTCACTTATTCCAATCCTGCAATCAAAGTCTCGATGAAGAAACCTGAATCTACTGCCACGCCAGCCGCGAGCGTTTCACCCTCACCGACTCCGACAAAAGCTGCGACTAAATCCGTTTCGACCAAGAAGATCACCTGCGTCAAAGGAAAAGTTATTAAGCAGGTAACCACGGGTAAGTGTCCCGCCGGCTTTAAACGCAAATAAGTATTAGGATTTTTAGCCAATCATGATGCGGCGAATCCCATTAGTTCTTCTATCTCTCTTTATGGTTCTGATTTCATCTGCCTCGCTTTTCACGACTTCTGAGGCGGCTCAAGATCGCTGGGGTAACGAAGTCCCCTCAAACATGTTGCCATATGAATTCACAAATGCTGACCCATTTGACTTCTCAATTGCCTTTTCTTCACCGCCGGGAAATAACCCTAGCGAATATGTTCTCCGAAATGTCTACCCGGTCTGTAATGGTGCAAAAGATTTTGACTGTATCGTCTCCGTAGATTGGATTGATCCAAATGGAGTGTCAAGACCCGGCAAATTTGAAGAATATATCCCAGTCGGATATCGCGGAATCTGGTGTCAGGACTCTGATCGACTTGATCCAAAGAGTTGCGATCCAGAAAGGAAGACTCAGTACTTTCCGTGGACGAAGCGAATTCTCACCAAAGGCGATGAGAATCGTCTGATTCCAGATGGTTCCAGAAGTTCTATATGGACTTTTCCTGGATTGGAGCATGAGAAAGGTAATCGCTACTTAGTTCAGGCAAGCTCCTGGGCAGAGATGACCAACCAGAAATCTCCATTTGCTAAAGATTCCGTGGCTTGCTGGAATTGCGGTTCTTCACAGTTCCAGATAACGCCAGTAGGAGTTAGTAGCGATACTTCGGGTCTTGCTGTAAAAGGGATCAGTTTTCAATACAAGAAAGAGGGAGAGGAAATCAACTTCCTTGAAAGATCCGGATCAATCTCGAACCAGGAGAAGCAGTGTTACCTTGGGGAGACTAAAGAGACACCAATCTGCATATCAAGGTCAAAGGACACAACTTCTCCAAGATTTCGAATGAGCATAAAACTCAAACTCACTCGAGATTTCTTGAACAATCGTCACTGGCTCGTCGGGCGGGCATCCGATGTGAAAATCTTCACCGATCGTCAGGAAGAATTCACAACAATCACACTAGAGGGCACGACCATCAAACTTCCTAGCGCCGTAGCACTCGTTCCCCGAACCGCCGAGGGCTACAAATTGACAAGAATCGCCACCAACAAAAGTATTGCAGATAGCGGCGTTAGAAACGAACCTGTAGACATCAACGACCTCTCTGGATTCGAAGGTTGGTCCAACGTCGGAAGAAGCGGCATGAGTGGAAGCGATCCAGGGTCAATCGGCTTCTGGGAAAGCATAGAAAATGCGGTTAACATCCGAACTGGCGGGGTTGACTCAACGTGGTTCTTTGAAACCGCAAATACTTCTGCAACAGATGTTGGCTGGCTCTGGCCTTGTGTGAAAACGCCACAACTCAGCGGAGTCATCGCATCAAACGCCACGGTGATGCGTCCCACGCCACCGAAATGGAATGCCGCAACCGAAACTCTCGAATTCCGTATTGCTTCGCCTCACCTTGACGAGAATGGCAAAATCGCTGAAGGTTTCTACAACCTTGCGGTTAGCCGTGAAGTCGCCACTTGCCTCTGGGGCAAGGATGTGGTCAACGCCCGTGCATCCGTCTCAGTAGTCAACCAAGACGGAGAGAAGAAAATCTTCACTTCTTCTTATGTCGTCAGTTCTGGCTACCTTAACTTCCAGATTGCTGGCTTCACCTATTCGGTAAATACGATCAAAATTCGACTTGAAAAGAGCGCCGAGGCTCCAAGTCCAACGCCACAATCTTCTGAATCCACTTCCAAAGCGTCAAAGTTTGAAAGTCAACCACAAAAGAAATCAATCACCTGCGTCAAAGGAAAGACAATCAAGAAAGTCACCACCAAAACCTGCCCTGCAGGATTCAAAAAGCGCTAGACGTTACTTCCAACTCGGATCTTCTTCTTTCGTGTATTCGTCGGTCAAAGGTTCCACCCCTCTGATACGAGCTCCTGGGCTCTTCCTTCGGGATAGTTGGGGTGGTCATTGAAAAAAATATTTAGACGTAACTCCTCAAACCCCAAGCTCAACCGCGACAAACTCCGCTAACGCCCCCGCAATCTCCTCCGCCACACTCTTCTCAAAAGCCTCCACCATCACCCGCACAAGCGGTTCAGTCCCCGATGCGCGAAGCAAAACTCGCCCACGTTCACCGAGCCTCGCTTCAAACTCCGAGACCTTCGCGCTAATCCCCGCATGTCCCTCAAGCTTCGCCTTATCGACACCGCGCACATTGATAAGCACCTGCGGATAGCGCGCCATCACCGACGCTAACTCCGCCACACTCTTTCCACTTCGCGCCATCACCGAGATGAGAGCTAGCGCAGTCAAAATCCCATCACCAGTATCAGCAAAATCGCGCAAAATCACATGCCCCGACTGCTCACCACCAAGATTCAAATCATCCGCCCGCATCCGCTCAAGGACATATCGATCCCCGACCGCCGTCTTCACGACTTCGATTCCGCGCTCTGCCATCGCATTCACAAAACCCAGATTCGACATCACTGTCCCGACTACTCGCCCACCGCGAAGACGCGAGCCCATATCTATCGCAAGAATCGCAAGAACTTGATCCCCATCGACTACCTCACCACTCGCATCAACCGCAAGCATCCGATCAGCATCACCATCATGAGCGATCCCGATATCGGCGCCCACCTCCCGAACCTTCGCAATAAGTTTCTCTAGATGCGTCGACCCACACCCATCATTGATATTGAAGCCATCTGGCGCATCACAGATTGCGACAACTTCGGCCCCCGCCCTTCGTAATACCTCGGGCGCAACAAACGATGCCGCCCCATTCGCACAATCCACAACAACCTTGATCCCCGAAAAACTAACATCCACTGTCGATAACAAGAACTCGATATAAGAATCTTTCGCGCTCTCATCGAGAACAATCTTTCCCGCACCCTCACCACCAGAACCCGAACCAGAACCCAAACCCAAACCCGAATCCAAACCAGAACCCGACCCACCAACCAAAGCCTCGATCTTCTCTTCCAAAGCATCATCGAGTTTCCCGCCACCACGCGCAAAGAATTTGATGCCGTTATCTGATGCAGGATTATGCGAAGCCGAAATCATCACCCCAAGATCCGCCCCACGCGATGCGACGAGATAAGCCACCGCCGGTGTCGGCAAAATCCCGACTTGATAGACATCGATACCGACAGATGAAAGCCCAAGTGAAATCGCGCGCTCTAACTCTTTTCCTGACGCCCGCGAATCCTGACCGACGATCGCAAACGGCCTATGCCCCGCAAATTCCCCACGCTCTGCCAATACCCGCCCAGCAGCAATCGCCACATCACGCGCTAGATCAGTTGTGAGATCCTCACCGAAGACGCCTCTGACACCATCGGTGCCAAAAAGCGCCATAGAAGCGATAGAAAAGCGATTAACGCTTGCTGTATTGCGAGCGCTTACGAGCCTTCTTGAGGCCGTACTTCTTTCGCTCGATCACTCGTGCATCACGAGTCAAGAATCCTGCCTTCTTCAAAGAAGGACGATTCGCATCAACATCGATCGCATTCAAAGCACGCGCCACACCAAGGCGAAGCGCCCCAGCCTGACCCGAGATTCCGCCACCATCGATACGTGCGATCACATCAAACTTTCCTTCAACCCCAACTGTGCGAAGTGGCTCAGAGACTGCCTGTTGGTGCACCTTGTTTGGGAAATAAACATCAAGCGCACGGTCATTAACGACCCATCGCCCAGCACCAGGAACAAGTCGCACTCGTGCGACTGCTTCCTTACGTCGCCCGACACCGGCACCCGCTTGGATCACCGAAGGACGGTTTGTCGCACCTGATGGGGTGGATGAGCTGTAGGAGGTTTGGGACTCTTCGTTCTCTTTTGCCATGGCTCTCTCTTCTTACTTAACCTGTGAGATCTGATTGAACTCATACTTAATCGGAGCCTGGGCACCATGAGGATGCTCAGCACCGGCATACACCTTTAACTTGTTCGCCATCGAACGCCCGATTGAGTTCTTCGGAAGCATTCCGCGAATCGCCTTCTCCACCGCACGCGTCGGATAACGCTCCATCAAATCCACATACGAGCGTGATGTGAGACCACCGGGATAGTTCGAGTGATGATGCGCCATCTTCTGTTGCATCTTCGAACCGGTCAGAACAATCTTGTCGGCATTGATCACTACGACGAAGTCACCCATATCCATGTGAGGTGCGAAGGTCGGCTTATGCTTTCCGCGAAGCAATGTCGCAGCATGACTTGCAAGTCTTCCAAGCACGACATTCTCGGCATCGATGACGTACCACTTACGCGCCTCATCGCCAGGCTTTGGACTATAAGTTCGCACAGCAGTACTCGCTTTCCTCTTACTTCGGGTTCTTCAATCAGATCCGCCAGAGGGGGTCAGACCCTCCCTGGGCAAGGGTGACAGGCTACCTGCGGGGGGTGGGAGGGGTCAAAAGAGCGTGGAATTGGGCAGGTATTCCAACTAGGAAAGTCTCTTGCGGTTGATTCTCCGAATCAAAATCGGGCTCCCAACTGGGAATTCACAACTGCACAACGCAAGTTTCGAAATGTGTCCGTTAACTCTTAATCACCGGGTCGTAGAAAAGTGAAGAATGTCTATTTCAGGAAGACTTATATACAACGTCCCTGTGATATTCCAAGTAGGAAATCTGCTTTCCATGAAACTTACCTACATTCTGAGAAGTGGTAATTGACCATCGACTCAAAACCTCAGGATTTAGTCGACGAGCCACTATTAGTTCCCCATCATCCCGAAAGCTTATAAAGCCACGGTCAAAAAGGTGATCAATGTGAGGAGAAAGCAACAGCCCATTAAAGCCATCTAGTTTCTCTTCATTCGTTGACTTTGACCAAGGCTTAATATGGCTGGCTCGAAGATGACGGATGTTAGATACCCCTGTAACACGGCAAGACTTTTCTATTTGACGCACATTAGCCTTAAAGACTCCCTGCCCTCTTCGAGCCTTAACGAGTTGCACCTTGACCAAATCTCCCTCAAGGTTATTTGCTTTGATTTCCCAATCAATTTCGTAATCCGAGTCATCTTCGAAGTTGGGGGCTAACTCTTGGGATATCAGTGGAACATCAGCCTTGGAAAGACTAATCAGTAAGTGACCAAAATTTGCTGAAATTTCAGTTAGATATACGCCTTGTAAACCTTTTCCATTTAATTGGAGCGGAGAATATTTTTCTGGTAGTAGTGGAGCGATTTGATCAATGAAGTCGCGAGGTCGAATTGGGTTATCGATTTCCCAAAACTCCACCTCAACGTACCAACCTTCGCTCGACCAGTTACTTCCTGCCGTTCGAAAGTCGGGTTTTGGTGATGTGATTGCTTTCCGCTGAACAATTCCAATTGCTCGAATGTGTGATTCCGAGTAGGAAAAGACAACATCGCCAGGAGTCACGTCTTGCATGCATTCGTAGTAATAACGGCGACTTCCGTCGGTATTGGTCTTGGGGGACCATAAGAAACCCCCAGGTACCTCAAACTCATAGGTCTGGTTCTGATTAACCCACCAATATTTCATCGGACACCACTATCTTCCTTGTAAACATTAAGGTCAATAGACCCCGAACACCTTTCCCAACTCCTTCCGTTCTAAATCAGGCACCGTGCAATTATCCGCTGGGTAACCCACTGGAAAGAGAATGTAGGGGCGCTCGGTTGCGGGGCGGTCGAAGATGTCACTGAGGAAGCCCATGGGGTTTGGTGTGTGGGTGAGGGTGGAAAGTCCCATGGTGTGAAGGCTTGCGATGAATAGCCCGCAGGCAAGACCCACCGATTCATTGACGTAGTAGTTCTTCTGGATGGTGCCATCTTCTTGGACATGTGATTTCTGGGCGAAGCAGACGACAATCCACGGGACGATGTCTAGGTATTCCTTATTGGAGTTTGTGCCGAGATGGGCGATCGCATTGCGCCATGCGGGAGGAAGGCGGCCACCTTCATAGTTCTCGCGTTCTTCGATTTCGGCCGCTTCGCGGATTCGGTGTTTGAGAGCGGGATCGGATGTTGCGCAGAAGAACCAGGGTTGTTGGTGGGCGCCACTCGGGGCAGTGTTGGCGGTGCGAATTGCAATCTCGATGCACTCTTGTGGGACTGGATCGGGTGAGAACATGCGGACACTTCGTCGGTTGTTCATGTGGGTGAAGAAATCTCGACCGCGAGTGAGGGATTCTTCAAGTGGAAGGCGTGGGGGTTGGTATTTCATATCTCAGGGTAATCGGTATACCCAGACTCTCCCCCGCCGTAGAAGGTCTTTGAATCAGGTTTGTTGAGAGTGGTGGTGTCGGTTATTCCGGATGCGAATGCTTTTGGGAGATTTGGGTTTGCGAGGGCTAATCGGCCGAAACTGAAGATATCGGCTCGGTTTTTTTCAATGAGGGATTTTGCGGTAGTGATTTTGTCTTTATCGCCGTAACCTGAATTCACGACAAAGACTCCTTTCCACCTATCTCGACAGAGATCTATCGCATCAAAACCGACCTGATTCGCAAGGTGCAGGTAAGAGAGTTTTCGAGTATTGAGCGCATCAATGAGCGTGGAATAAGTTTCTTGGATTTCACTCTCATGGATATCGTTGAAAGTTCCTCCTGGTGAGATGCGGATAGCGACTCTTTCAGGGCCGATTGCTTCAGATACGGCGTCGATGACTTCAATTGTGAATCTCAGGCGGTTATTAATCGATCCGCCATAGCCATCGCTTCGTTGATTTGAATTCTCGCTAAGGAATTGGTGGAGGAGATATCCATTTGCCGCATGAACTTCTACCCCATCAAACCCTGCATCCACTGCGCGGATTGCTCCCGCTTTGAAGGAATTTTTGGCTCGCTCGATATCGCCATTCGACATAGCCACCGGGGTTTCGAAAGGAACATTTCCAAAACCGTTGAAGATCTCACCTTCGGGGCGAATCGCACTCGGACCTTGTGGTGTCGAGTCTTTGATGGAGGAAGGAAGAAGTTCTTTATGAGCTTCGATGACCGCGGGATGGCTTATCCGTCCTGAGTGCATCAACTGCATGAAGAAGATCGGAGGGTGAGATGCGCTTTTTCGAACGCGATCGACTACCTCTTTCCATCGAGATTGATGGGAGTCGGTGAAGATTCCTGGAATATGTGGGTAGGCCTTGCCGATCTGTTCGGGGGCTGTTCCTTCGGTGACAATCAGTGAGAAAGAAGAGCGTTGGGCGTAGTAGGTCGCCATCAACTCATTCGGATCGCCATTTGCATCGGCGCGATTTCGAGTCATCGGGGCCATAGCGATACGGGTTTGCATCACTCGCCCCGACAGCTCGAAATTGTCGAAGAGGTTAGGTGACATCAGCGCTCGTTTTCGTCAGCGAGCGACGCGAACGCCTTTCTTCACAAGGCGTGGGAGAACTTCTTCTGCGAAATAAGGAAGCTCTTTAGCGTAATCGAGGAAGGCAATAGTCATTCCACCGAAGCCCGCCTTCGCAAAGCGCTCGATCTCATCAGCGACCTCATCAGGAGTTCCGATCAGCGGACAGGATCCATGTCCTGCGGCAAAGCGACCACGGAACATCTCGAGCATCTCTTTCGTGAAGGACATCGCATGAAGCCCTTGAAGTTTCATCAAGTTATCGACAGCAGACCAATCGGCATACTCATCGGCGTAATAGCGAAGATGCTCTTCTGCCTCTTTTCTCGTTGGCTTACAGACAACGTGACCGAGAGTGAAGACGCCCATGGATCGGTTGTATTTCTCTTTCGCCTGGTTTGTGACGGTCTTTACTACCTCGGCGCCATCCTCGGGTCCGCCTACGACGGTGAAGGCAAAGTTCGCGTTCTTTGCGGCGAATTCGCGTCCTTGTGCGGAGGATCCAGCATTAAGGACAGGCAAGATTCCGTCGAATGGCTTAGGAAGTCCTTCGACATGTTGTAGTTTGAAGAATTTCCCGTCGTGGTCGAACTTTCCGGGTGTGGTCCAAATCTTTTTGACTACTTCCCACCACTCTTGGGCGAGCGCATAGCGATCGTTGTGGTCTTGGGGTAATTCGATACCAAAGGTGTCGTACTCAGGCTTATTCCATCCGGCGACGATGTTGATACCGGCGCGACCCTTACCGATCTGGTCGACGGTGGCCATCTGTTTTGCGACAACAATCGGGTGATTGAAAGCGGTATGAATCGTGGCGAAGACTGAGATGCGCTTTGTGTTTGCAAGAAGGCCGGCTGCCCATGTGGTCGGGTCGAGGACTCCTTCGTGGAAATTCGTCTCGCCGCCGTAACCAATCCAACGCGCGATTGGTAGAAGGAAATCTATCCCGGCATCATCGGCGATCTTTGCGAGTCGAAGATTGTCATCCCACGATCCACTCCATCGATCCGGGGCCTTCGTTACTGCCAATCCTGATGAGCAATTCGGCGAGAAAAGACCGAGTTTGAAGTCTTTATTGTCGAGTAGCGCCTTGGTCATTTTCTATTTCCTCTCCTATATCTTCCTTGATTGATTCTTTTTTTGTTTTTTGGTGCCAGCTTTCCGGTTTAGGTCGCGCTTTACTTTATGAGGGCTTGGGGGTGCCTGGGAAGAGTTTTCGGTGGACAAAAGTGAGCGGGGTTCGGTTCTCACCCTCTACGGCATGAACCTGTCCAAGAATGATGGTGTGATCAAAGGTCTCGAACTTGTTTTCGGTGGTGCAATAGAGGCGGGTGACTACGCCAGAAAGCAACGGCGCCCCTTCAGTAGAGGTATCGAAGGTGAGACCTTCATACTTATTTGCAACACCCTTCGCGGCGAATCGCTTGACGAGATCCTCTTGGCCGGTTGCGAGGAAATGCACCACCCAATTTTGCGCAGTGATCCAATACTTATATGAGGACGAGGAGTGATCGACTGTCCAGAGAAAGAGGCGCTTCTCGAGGGAGATGGAGGTAAGGGAATTGCAGACTATTCCAATCGGGAAATCTGAATCCTTAGGTTTTGGTGCGGTGATGATTGCGACACCTGTCGTCCACGAAGACATCACTTCACGATAGGCATCGGGTGTGATCGCATCGCCCTGGAGTTTCATCACTGCAGATTAGGAATGTGAAGGGCAATCTTCAATCTCTTGGTGAAAGATTCTTTCCTGGTGGGAGTATCGGCGGAAAGTTCACGCTCAATTGAGGTCGGGTTGTGACTTGGTAGACATTTGGGGTGATGCGAAGAAATGCGTTAGCGGGGCCTTGACTTACACCGCTCTGAGCAGTATTTCACTCGCTCCCAATCGTGGGCCCATTTCTTGCGCCATTCGAATTCGCGGTTACAGGTGATACAGACTTTTGGGGCGAAGCCGTTCTTGATCTTTGCTTTCATTCGTCTTGAAAGTCACCGCCACGGCCGGTCATCTTCCCTCGCGGTGTCGAAGGGCGTTCGTACTTGTAGATGACAAGTCCGATCAGGCCAGCGAACACCGCGAAGATGATGAAACCGATTACCATGATTAGCCGAGGACGCTCCAGATGACGAGTGCGAAGATTGCAAGACCCAATGTCACCATAGCTATAGCGGTGAGTGAGAGAAGCCCGCGAGATGAGGCGATCTTCTTTGTGAGTGCGCTGGGATTAGTAATCTTTGAGAGGTCTTGAAGGAGCGCTTCTGCTTCGCGGATTGCGGCGTATTGCGAAACGATCGCGAGGAATCCGGTGACTGCGGCGACTCCAACTGCTAGATATTTCGCGCCATCGGATGCGGTGGCGAAAGTGCCCTGAGCCGCGAGGACCATGACTGCGATCAAGACCAAGGCTGGGGCGACTTGAGCTTTGATGATGTGTTTGCGTTTGGTGTTCCAGAGATTTAGAAGTGTTACCTCGTCCATGTGTTACTCCTTGGCTTCGGGTGAGCTCCTCACCGCGTGATTTAACGATAGAGGGTTAGGGCTGGTTTTTCGCGAGGTGGTGGGGTTTGAAGTGGCGATGTCGGATGAGGCGACCTATATTTGCGAGGTCCGGTACTTACATGGAGTGGGGTCGACATGAGCCAGCGAACAGTATTGCCAAGAAAAATTGTGGATGTGGCCGAGGATTCGATGCATGCGGCCCTTGGTATTGGGGTTTTCGTCATCGCCCTGATCTCCACATACCAAGGCATCATGCGCCTTCAAAAGGCAGACCCGATCTATCCGAACGGTGCAATTCAAGCTATCAATGACCTGCTCTTTGTCATCATCCTGCTTGAGATCTTACGAACAGTGATTGGGCGATTCACTAATGGTTCTTATCAACTCGAGAGTTTTCTTGTTATCGGCGTGATTGCTTCGGTGCGAAGCATCCTTACCGTGGGTGCGACTTTGACCCTTGGTAGTGATATCAGTTCAGAGAAATTCGATCGCTTACTCTTCGAGTTGAGTGCGAGTGCTGTGATCACTTTGCTCTTGGTCATTTCGTTGGCTGTTGCGAAATTTGCGCGAAGAAAGTTCGATCCTGAGGATCAGCCCTTTTAGATAGATTTGATGCGGGTTGATGTTGGCAAAGCATTACCTAGTTGATTCGCTTGAGTCCAGAAGGGCATTTCGGATTCGATGCTGTGACCTTCTTGCTTATTTTTCCTTTTGTGCATGTGATGGTCTTTAAGGGAGATTTCGCAGGCGTTGGTTTTGTGGTGCTGGTTTTAGTCTTTGGTGT
>Ga0222713_10004748_pt1 | contig 13500 bp, 10 predicted proteins | sample C33_649DmetaG_FD_165061 | JGI IMG/M metagenome (GOLD analysis project Ga0222713, IMG submission 165061) | Estuarine water microbial communities from San Francisco Bay, California, United States - C33_649D | ecosystem: Environmental > Aquatic > Marine > Unclassified | place: USA: California...
TCTCGCGCTCCTCGCTAACCTAAGCCCCCGTGAATTCATGGCGAGTCACTGGCAGAAGCGCCCATTGTTGATCAAGGGCGCAATGGATGTGAGCCGTCTTGGCTTGTCACAAAAAGCGATGTTTCAATTGGCAGGACAAGCCGAGGTTGAGTCGCGTGTCATCGCGCGTAAAGGCCAATCATGGTCATTGAGTCAAGGTCCGTTTCCTGCACGCAAGTTGGGCGGCCTAAAGGCTGACGCTTGGACATTGCTGGTGCAGGGAGTCGAGCAACACCACCCCGACGCTGCGGCCTTACTGGCGTCCTTTCGGTTTTTACCCGATGCGCGCCTGGATGACTTGATGGTTTCCTGGGCATCCCCCGGTGGTGGCGTTGGTCCACACTTCGACAGTTACGACGTGTTTTTATTGCAGATTTCAGGTCGGCGTCGTTGGCAAATCGGCCCCCAGACGGATTTGTCGTTGGTACCCGACTTACCTCTAAAGATACTGGCCCGCTTTGAACCGACCGAGATGCACGTACTCGAGCCCGGTGACATGTTGTATCTGCCGCCCAAGTGGGCTCACGACGGCGTGGCTGAAGGTGCGGATTGCATGACCGCATCGATCGGTTTCCGAGCGCCAGCACGCGCGGGTTTAGCCAATGAGGTCTTGGTGCGAATGGGGGAGATATTTGAGGATGACACCCTCTATAACGACCCCGATCAACCCGCCACGGAAACACCCGCATTGATGCCAGAAGGCCTGTTGCGCTTTTCTGCTGAGGCCGTGCAACGGTTGACTGCAGATCCCATCGCATTGGCTTGCGCGCTCGGCGAAGTCATGACGGAGCCAAAACCTGGGGTCTGGTTTGAGGCACCAGAGACGCCGTTTTCAGTCACGGTGCCATTACGCGTGAGCGTTAAATCAAAGCTTCTGTACGATGCCAACCATCTCTTCATCAACGGTGAAAGCTACCTTGCGGCAGGTCATGACTTTGAGCAGTTGCAGGCGTTGGCGAATACAGGTGCTATTCATGCAAAAGGCCTGGCGTCCTTGAGTGCAGACGCACAGGCCTTGGTCTCGGAGTGGTACGAGGCAGGCTGGTTAGAGGCCGATTTACTTTAAATCTGCGGCCAAAAGGCTGAGCATGCGGTTGGCCAATTGGCCACTCACCGGCTTGCCTGCTGCATCCAGCACGCGCACCACATTGTTTGCACCTTGGTTGGTCAATACGATTTGGTATTGCAAGGCGACCGCATCGGCTTTCTTCTTACCAAACAACTTGGAGAAGAACCCTGCCTCTTCTTTGTTGTCGCCCTCATCAACGTAGCGGACGAAGTACACACCTTTGGATCGGTCACGGTCTTCAACCGTAAAGCCTGTGCGGTCGAGCGCCAAGCCCAAGCGACGCCAAGCCCGTTCTTGCGAATCGGTCAGTTGCAAGGTGACGTTCTCACCATTGGCTTGAACGGTCGCTTTGGGTAATGCCACCGTTTTAGCCACTGCCTGAGCGGCCTCTGTGTCTGATGCGCCAAGGCGCAGCATCACACGGCGGAGAAATTCATTCTCGAGCTCGGGGTCAGCGGGGCGCGGTTGCCAACGGGTCTCTTGGTTTGCGCCGCCCGTGTAGACCTCTATCATTCCGCGATGGGAGATGTAAATTTCTGTTTCGCCAGCGCCATTGCGCTCGATGCGGGTGCGAAACTTGTCCAGTTCACCGGTCGAGTAGAGCGTGTCGAGTAGTTTCCCCAAAGACTCGCGGATGAAGTCCAACGGGAGTTTGGCGCGGTTTTCTGCCCAGTCGGTTTCCATGATGCCGATGTCTCGGCGGTTGACGTTAAGCAAAAAGCCGCTGTCTTGCCAGAACGTCTCGAGGTCGTCCCAAAGCTGCTCTGGGGCACGCTTGACGACCAGCCACCGCTGGTTTCCGGCGCGCTCGATACGAACGTCGCCTACAGCATTTGCCGCAGCGGGGGCATCGACCTTGCCGACGCGCGCGTTGAAAGCGGAGGCCTGAACGGTGCCTGATGATTGGAATGCACCGTCGTTGGCGATTTGGGTCAGGTCGGGTGGTACCTCAAGGCTATTTCCGCGTTTGCTGGTTTTGTAGTCGATCTTGTCGCTATCAAGCGCAGAGCAGCCTGATAAAGCGAGTAACGCAGCGGCAGACAACACCACACGGCTGATGCGACGTTGGTTGGGGCTTTTGGAATGTAGAGTCATTGATTCAATTCAAGAGTGTGATGCGACAACGCGCGCTTAGATCAGACCGCAGGTCTTCATGGCGGCTTCAACTGTTGCATGGCAGCTATCAGACAGTGGCGTCAGGGGTAGGCGTAGACCTGGCTGACACAGGCCCATTCGTGCGGCGGCCCACTTGACAGGGATGGGGTTGGCCTCAATGAACAGGGCTTTGTGCAGCGGCATCAGAGCCAGTTGCTTGGCCGCTGCGGTTTTGGCGTCACCTGCCAATGCAGCAGCGCAAATCTCGCTCATGGCTTTGGGGGCCACGTTCGCTGTGACGCTGATATTGCCATGACCACCCAACAAAATGAGCGCGACGGCCGTTGGGTCGTCGCCCGAATAAATGGCGAAGTCCTTGGGCGCATCTTTAATCAGGTGCAGTGCGCGGGCGATGTCCCCAGTTGCTTCTTTGATACCCACAATGCCAGGCACTTGTGCCAAACGCATCACGGTGTCGTGCGCCATGTCCGCCACTGTGCGACCGGGGACGTTGTACAGCACGACTGGCAAGTCCACCGCCTCAGCGATCGCTTTGAAATGTTGATATATACCTTCTTGGGTGGGCTTGTTGTAGTAGGGGACGACCTGCAGCTGGCAATCTGCGCCAACTGCCTTGGCGTATTTGGCCAGCTCAATGGCTTCAGCCGTCGAGTTAGCGCCGCAGCCCGCCATGATAGGCACCCGTCCCGCCGCTTGCTCAACCGATACACGAATGATTTCGCAATGCTCTTCAACGCTGACGGTCGGTGATTCGCCCGTGGTCCCGACCGCGCCAATGCAGCTGGTGCCCTCAGCGATGTGCCAGTCGATCAGCTTGCGCAGGCCGTCGTAGTCAACGGCCCCATCGGGGCGCATGGGGGTAATGAGTGCAACGATGCTGCCTTTAATCATTTGCATGGGATCAACTTAAAGGGTGTTAGGTTAAACAGACATTCTACCCAGTGCCGGTGGCGGTGTCTCAGCCGTTGTGGCTACCAGTCTTTGTACAAAGCGACCCGCAGAATAGGTGTCAGAGGGGGGCTCAAAGCCATCCTCAAACGCGACGATGCGCAGTGAGCCTGCCAGTTGCAGGGACTCGCCAGGGGCGAGCAAAAATGCGGGGCGACTGGGCTTGCCAATCGTCTCTTGGCCCAAAGCGAAAGTTTCCATGATTAGGACGCCGCCCGGGCGAAGTGCCCCTTGTAGCAATGGCCACAGCGGGCGCCACAGGTAGTTGGTCATTACGATAGCGTCAAATGACTGGCTGAAGGGCCAAGGCTCGTTTTCCAAATCCGCCACCACGGTGTGGATGGCACCCGCTTTGGAGGCGTCGTCCGCATCGCGCGCCCGCAATGCAGCGAGTGCCGTCTCATCGCGGTCGACTGCCGTAACTTCGTGACCCTGTGCGGCAAAGTAAAGGCTGTGTCGGCCCGCACCGCAGGCGATGTCAAGCACGCGTCCAGCGGGCCGAACCAGATGCGACCACCGTAAAACCCACGGTGAACAGGCGCCCCAGCCGTGTTGTTGTGGTGTCAATTTAGAAGCAACTCCAGAGCTGGTCGGCGATCGTCACCATCAGCTGAGGGTTTTGGTACAGGGCAAATACGCCGGCCAAGGCCGATGCGGCGATGACCCACACCAGCGGCTGCACCCAGCGTGTGAACGCGGGCGTTGCTGGGGTTGTGGTGTGGGACATGCTCATGACAGTTGGGGGGATGGTACGCGTTTGGGCGCACGGTTGATCGATGATTCGTTAATGGGTAAGTTTAATAGCGCTGCGGCAATTCCCAAAGCGATGGCGATGCCCCACACCACATCGTAATTACCCGTGGCGTCATACAAAACGCCACCGAGCCAAACGCCAAGGAAGCTGCCAACTTGATGCGAGAAGAACACGAAGCCACCGAGCATGCTGAGGTGTTGCACGCCGAAAATACCTGCCACGATCGCGTTGGTCGGCGGTACGGTCGAAAGCCACAACACGCCCATTACGGCTGAAAAAATGTAGACGCTCGTGGGGGTAAGAGGGGCTGCCAAAAAGACAGTAATCACAACAGCGCGGCTTAGATAGATGGCAGCTAAGATTTTGCGTTTAGCCAGACGCTGACCCAACACACCCGCCGCATAGGTCCCGGCTACGTTGAATAAACCGATCAGCGCCAAGGCATAGCTAGCCACATGGGGTGGGAAGTCGTTATCACGAAGATAACTCGGCATGTGGACGCCAATGAATACGACTTGGAAGCCACAGACGAAGTAGCCCGCCATCAGCCACTGAAAGCTCGGGTACCGCGCGGCCTCGCGCAATGCCTGCAGGATCGTTTGCTCCCGCACGGGTGCTTGCCCATTCGCAAACGATGATTCACGCAAACCATACGCCAGCGGCACGATCAACAACACCGCTACTGACAAAATCACCAAGGCGTTTTGCCAGCCGAAATGGTAGATCAGTTGGCCTTCGACCGGCACCATCAAGAATTGACCAAACGAGCCTGCCGCCGCCGCGACACCCATGGCCCATGACCGCTTATCTGCGGCGATGTTGCGTCCGATCACACCGTATATGACCGCATAGGTGGTGCCAGCCTGTGCGGCTCCGATCAAGATCCCGGCGCTGAGCGCAAACAAGAACGGCGTGTCAGCTGTCGCCATGCCCCACAAGCCGAGGCCGTAGAGCACCGCGCCAGCCATGATCACTCTGAACGCGCCAAACCGATCGGCCACCATACCCGCGAAGATACCGAAGAAACCCCAAGAGATGTTTTGGATCGCTATAGCCAGCGAGTAAGTCTCGCGGCTCCAATCTTGGGCTTGCGTGATGGGCTGTAGCCAAAGCCCAAAGCCGTGCCGGATGCCCATGGACAACGTGACAATAGCGGCACCACAAATCAGAATTTGTGCGGCACTGAGTGATTTGGTTGAAACTTGCATCCCCGTAATGTATCCAATTGTGCGAAAAGCCGTTTGCCCCGCTGACGCCGAGGTAACTGACTGTTTAATCAGTGGTGTATAAATATACAGTTTTTCATTCTAGCTTTCGCTACAATTTCCGCCCATGGCCACAAAACAATCCGCAAATTCAACTGCGCCCGGCGCCGATTACGGCGAGGGTTCTATTCGCGTTTTAAAAGGACTTGAGCCTGTCAAACAGCGCCCGGGTATGTACACCCGCACGGACAACCCCTTGCACATCATCCAAGAAGTGTTGGATAACGCCGCCGATGAAGCGCTGGCAGGCCATGGCAAGCGAATCAAAGTGGTGTTGCACACGGATGGGTCGGTCACGGTAGAGGACGACGGGCGGGGCATTCCGTTCGGCATGCACCCAGAAGAAAAGGCGCCGGTTGTTGAGCTGGTCTTTACGCGGTTGCACGCGGGCGGCAAGTTTGATAAGGGCAAGGGCGGCGCCTACAGCTTCTCTGGTGGTTTGCATGGTGTCGGCGTCAGCGTGACCAACGCCCTGTCGACTCGCTTGGAAGTGACCAGTCACCGTGAGGGGCAAGTTGCCCGGTTGGTCTTTTCCAAGGGCGATGTCATTGAACCCCTCATCGTCCGCGCGGCTCAGGCGGGCGAGCGTAAATCAGGTACCAGCGTTCGGGCGTGGCCACAAGCGTCTTACTTTGAGAGCAGTGCTATTCCGCTGGGTGAGTTGACGCACCTCTTGCGTTCAAAAGCCGTGCTCATGCCCGGTGTTATCGTCACCCTTGAGCACGAAAAAAATCGTGAAACCCAACAGTGGCAATACAAAGGTGGTTTGCGTGACTACCTGACTCAAAACGTCCAAGCTGACCCCGTGATCCCGTTATTCGATGGTGAGGGTTTCGCGGACAGTGCGAGTGACAGCTTTGCAGAGGGCGAGGGTGCAACGTGGTGTGTGGCTTTTACTGAAGAGGGACAACCTGTTCGTGAGAGTTACGTCAACTTGATTCCGACCACCGCTGGTGGCACACACGACAGTGGCTTACGCGACGGTTTGTTCACGGCGGTAAAGAGCTTCATTGAGTTGCACGCGCTGTTACCGAAGGGCGTCAAACTGTTGCCCGAGGATGTATTCGCGCGGGCCAGTTACGTGCTGTCGGCCAAGGTACTTGACCCGCAGTTCCAAGGCCAAATTAAAGAGCGGCTCAATAGTCGTGATGCCGTGCGGCTGGTATCCAGCTTTGTGCGGCCCGCACTCGAGTTATGGCTCAACCAGCATGTTGAGCATGGCAAAAAGTTGGCTGAGTTGGTTATCAAAGCTGCCCAAAGCCGACAAAAAGCCGGCCAAAAAGTTGAGAAGCGCAAAGGCTCTGGCGTCGCGGTGTTGCCGGGCAAACTGACCGACTGCGAAAGCCGCGACCTAAGCCACAACGAGCTGTTTTTGGTCGAGGGAGATTCGGCGGGCGGTAGCGCAAAGATGGGGCGTGACAAAGAGTCTCAGGCCATCTTGCCGCTGCGCGGTAAGGTTTTAAATACGTGGGAAGTCGAGCGCGATCGTCTGTTCGCTAACAACGAAATCCATGACATCGCCGTAGCGATTGGTGTTGACCCGCACGGGCCAAACGACACGCCGGACCTCAGTGGTTTGCGCTACGGAAAAATATGCATCCTCTCGGATGCGGATGTTGATGGCTCCCACATCCAGGTGTTGTTACTCACCCTGTTCTTCCGTCATTTTCCGAAGCTCATTGAGGCCGGTCACATCTACGTGGCACGTCCGCCGTTGTTCCGCGTGGATGCGCCAGCGCGCGGTAAAAAGCCTGCCGCCAAGATGTACGCGCTTGACGAGGGTGAACTCACCGCGATTCTCGACAAACTGCGCAAGGACAATGTGCGCGAAAACAGCTGGTCCATCTCACGCTTCAAAGGCTTGGGTGAGATGAGTGCCGTGCAGTTATGGGACACCACGCTTAACCCCGATACACGCCGCTTGCTACCGGTCACCTTGGGTGAATTGGGGGTATTGGGCACCGAGGTTGAGTTCAACAAACTGATGGGCAAAAGCGAAGCCGCAGCACGCCGCGAGTTGATGGAACTCAACGCAGATGACATTGAGGTAGATATCTAATGAGCGACGATCTCCTGTTATTCGACCCCCCAGCTGATGGCGGCGAAGACACGCTGGCGACCTACGCGCAGCGCGCCTACCTTGAGTACGCACTGAGCGTGGTGAAGGGGCGTGCACTGCCCGATGTCTGTGACGGTCAAAAGCCAGTTCAGCGGCGCATCTTGTACGCGATGCAACGCATGGGGTTGGGCCACGGCAGCAGTGGCGCTCCCAAGCCTGTCAAATCCGCGCGCGTTGTGGGCGATGTGTTGGGCCGCTTTCACCCGCACGGTGACCAAGCAGCCTACGATGCCTTGGTGCGCATGGCGCAGGATTTCAGCCAACGCTACCCCCTGATTGATGGTCAAGGTAACTTCGGTAGCCGCGATGGCGACGGCGCGGCCGCGATGCGATACACCGAGGCGCGTTTGGCGAAAATCACGACCCTGTTGCTCGACGAGATTGACGAGGGCACGGTCGACTTCATCGCCAACTACGACGGATCAACTGAAGAGCCGCGCCAATTGCCCGCGCGCTTGCCCTTCACATTGCTCAATGGCGCCAGTGGCATTGCAGTGGGTATGGCCACTGAGATACCCAGCCATAACCTGCGCGAGGTCGCTGATGCTTGCGTGGCCTTGATCAAAAATCCCAAGCTGTCCGATGACGAATTACTGGTTCACCTGCCAGCCCCAGACTACCCGGGGGGTGGGCAGATCATCAGTGCGGCGTCCGATATTGCACAAGCCTATAAAACAGGTCGTGGCAGCCTAAAGGTCCGCGCGCGGTGGGTTATTGAGGATTTGGCGCGTGGGCAATGGCAATTGGTTGTGAATGAGTTACCGCCTGGCGTGAGTACGCAGCGGGTTCTTGAGGAAATCGAAGAAATCACCAACCCCAAAGTCAAGGCGGGTAAAAAAGCGCTCAGCGCGGAGCAGACACAACTCAAGGCCAGCATGTTGGCGGTGTTGGACGTGGTGCGCGACGAATCGGGCAAAGAGGCTGCGGTTCGCTTGGTGTTTGAGCCGAAAACCCGCACCATCTCGCAGGCCGAGCTGATCACCCAATTGCTGGCGCACACCAGCTTGGAGACCTCCAGCAGCATCAACCTGACCATGGTCGGGATTGATGGTAAGCCTGTGCCGAAGTCGCTGCGCGGCATGCTGACGGAATGGATTAGCTTCCGCCAGGACACCATCGTCAAGCGCAGTCAAAACCGTCTGAGCAAAGTGCTTGACCGGATTCATATCCTGGAAGGTCGCCAGCTGGTACTGCTGAACATTGACGAGGTGATAGCCATCATCCGCCAAAGCGATGAACCCAAAGAGGCCCTCATCGCGCGCTTCAAGTTGTCCGAGCGTCAGGCCGAGGACATCCTCGAAATCCGCCTGCGCCAATTGGCCAGGTTGGAGGCCATTAAGATTGAACAGGAGCTGAGTAAGCTGCGCGAGGACCAGGTCAAACTCGAAGACATCCTCAACAACCCCAACAGCCTCAAGCGGTTGATGGTGAAGGAAATCGAGGCGGATGCCAAAGCGTTTGGCGACGAGCGTCGAACCCTTGTCCAAGCTGAGAAGCGGGCGGTTGCAGAGATTAAAGTCATTGACGAGCCGGTGACCGTCGTGGTGTCCGATAAGGGTTGGGTACGCACGCGCACGGGCCATGGGCATGCAGCTGATGCGTTCGCGTTCAAGGCAGGTGACACCCTGCGCGGTACTTTCGAATGCCGGACCATTGACACCCTGATCGTGTTGGGCAGCAATGGGCGCACTTACTCTTTGCCGGTGTCCGCTCTGCCGGGTGGTCGCGGTGATGGCCAACCCATTACCACCCTAATCGAGTTGGAGCCCGGCGCTACCGCTGCCCACTACATGGCCGGCGCGCTTGATGCGGGTTACCTGCTGTCCTCCAGCGACGGCTATGGCTTCGTCGCGCAGATTCAAGACATGACCAGTCGCCAAAAAGCGGGCAAAGCCTTTGTCAATTTGGCGGCAAACGCGCGCGTGAATGAGCCCAGCCCCCTGTTGATTCACACGATCACTGACAACGGCGTGCAACCGATCATGGCCACCCATGTCGCCTGCGCATCAGTAGACGGGCGCGTGTTGACCTTTGAGCTGACAGAGTTAAAACACATGCCCAAAGGTGGTCGCGGTTTGATGCTGCTTGATTTGGCTGACAAAGATCAGCTCGCAGGCGCGGCGGTCTATACGCGGAGCGTGACCATCGCGGGTGTCGGTCGTGGCGGTAAGGCGCGCGAGGAAACGCTGGAAATTCGCAGCCTCAATAACGCCCGAGGCGTGCGTGCGCGCAAAGGTAAAGCGGCAGACTTCGGCTTCAAGCCTAACCGGGTGATCCGGGTGCTTTAACGGTCACGGCGTTCGATGGCAAAGTCATGAACGCCTGATTGGCCATGCTTCAGGTAACGCTCAAGGGTCTCTTTGACGGTGCCGAACGCGAGCTCGTCCCATGGAATTTCGTGGGCCTCGAATAACCGCGCTTCGCGGGTCTCTGGTCCCGGATTGAACTTGTCACTGGTGAGGCGCGCTTTGTAGAAAAAATGCACCTGCCCAACATGAAGCACGCTGATGAGTGTGAACAACTCGCCCATCTCAAACGCGGCGCCAGCCTCTTCGATGGTTTCACGCGCTGCACCAGTTTCTGTTGACTCACCCATCTCCATAAAGCCGGCGGGCAAGGTCCATTTGTCGAATCGCGGTTCAATGTTGCGGCGGCACAGCAGGATCTTTTCAACGCCCGTTTGTGGGTCTGTCCATACGGGGATGGTGCCCACCACGTTTAGTGGATTGAGGTAGTGCACCGTCGCGCATGCGGTGCAAACCGAGCGTAATTTGTCGTCGCCATCGTCGGGCAGGCGCTGTTCAGTGGGCTGGCCACAAGCGCGGCAGAAACGGTTGGAACGATCGGGGTACATAGCGGGGCTCAAAAGATGTAGCCCCTATGCTACCAAGGCTTGGCTGTTTTGAAGATTTAATTTCAGTGCGCTTGGTGTGTAATACAGGAATGGAATTAGGCTTCATCCCCGACTGGTCCTTGCCCGCCCATGTGCAGGCGTTTATGACCGTGCGTGCTGGGGGGGTCTCGCGACCGCCATTTGATGCACTGAACCTGGGTGACCATGTGGGTGACGACCCTTTGGCAGTGGCCGAGAACCGCCGTCGCCTGTGCGCACGCTTGGGTATTCAGACCGCATTTTTGCGGCAGGTTCATGGCGAGGCGGTCCAACACCTGACTACCTCCACCGTCGATTCGCCCAACTTAGTGGCTGATATCGCGCTGTCAACGGCCCCTCGCGTTGCCGCAACCATCATGGTGGCGGATTGCTTACCCCTTCTTTTTGCCCATCAACGGTTGCCAGTGGTTGCGGCGGCGCATGCGGGTTGGCGCGGCTTGGCTGGGGCGGGTACGAAGCGTGGCGCTGATGGCGCGGGCGTGATTGCCCAAACGATCAATGCGATCGCGGCCACGACAGGGCAGTCGTTGTCCGACGCTGCTCGTGAGTTGACGGTGTGGCTCGGCCCCGCCATTGGTCCCGGTGCGTTTGAGGTTGGGGAAGATGTGCGTGCGGCTTTTTTGACTCGGACGCCGGGTGACGATGATGCCTTTGTGCCCCGTTCGACCCCCGGAAAGTACCTCGCCGATTTACCCCTTATCGCTCGCCGCAAGCTCCGCGCGCTGGGTGTGACGACCATCTGCGGCAACGACGGCAGCGCGCTTTGGTGCACGGTGAGTCAAGCAGATCGCTATTTTTCGCACCGCCGTGATCAGAACTTTGGGGGAAGCGGCCGATTAGCCGCTCTGATTTGGTTAAAATAACACGTGAGATTTAAGTAGCTTTACACCCCCCAGAATATGAGGTTACGAGCCATCGCTGGCGTTGCTGCTCGAGCTGCCTGTGGGGGATTTGGACGCTTGTTTGGCTGTCTCGGCTGCTTCCAGTGCCTGGCGGCGCTTTTTACGCGCAGGGCTTTGCATCACATAGATAACAAGGCCAACGGGCAAGAGGCCATAGCCGATAAATGTAAATATCGCGCTCAGGATGCTGCCATTCACGTGCGTTGCCTCTGCGGCAGCCATCATGACGGCAACGTAAAGCCAAGCGATTACGACGATGTACATGCTTTTAGGGTGTTTTTTAATTAACGGTAGCGAATAATGGATTCTCAAGGTAAATGGCTAGAGGCCGCGCAACAATGGCAACAAAACCTTATGGACCAATGGACCAACTTGGCCAAAGGGACCGCGGGGGGGCTGGGACAAATGCCGCAAATGGGGCAAATGCCCCAGATGGGCGATATGGCCCAATTTTTCACGAAAGCTATGGCACAAGCGGGTGCAGCTGGTTTTCCAGAGATGGTGCAGTTTGACCCCGCTGCGTTGATTCAAATACAGGCGGATTATCAAAAAGACCTGACCTCACTCAATGAGGCAACGGCTGCTGACAAACTCCAGAGGGATCGTCGGTTCTCTGCGCCGGCGTGGCAGGCCAACGTGGCAGCCAAACAAGCCGCAGCGATGCATCTCATCAACGCGCGCGCCCTGATGGCATTGGCTGACGCCGCAGAGGGCTCGGAAAAGCTCAAAGCCCGTATTCGCTTCTCTATCCAACAGTGGCTTGATGCCACGGCGCCCAGTAACTTCTTAGCCTTCAATGCGGAGGCCCAACAACTGGCTATCGAGACCAAAGGCGAGAGCATTGCTAAAGGTCTTCAGAACCTGTGGGCCGATGTGCAAAAGGGCCACGTATCCATGACCGACGAGTCGGTTTTCGAGGTAGGTAAAAACGTCGCAACCAGTGAGGGGGCGGTGGTTTATGAAAATGAGTTTTTCCAACTCATCGAATACAAGCCCCTAACCGAGACTGTGTTTGAACGCCCGTTTTTGCTGGTGCCACCCTGTATCAACAAGTTCTATATCCTTGATCTTCAGCCCGAAAACTCGTTCATCCGCTACGCGGTAGAACAAGGTCACCGAACCTTTGTGGTCAGTTGGCGCAATCCCGATGAGTCCATGTCACAAGCCACGTGGGATGACTACATTGAGCAAGCAGCCATCCAAGCCATTGAGACTGTGCGTGACCTCACAGGGGCTCCAAAAATCAACGCATTGGGGTTCTGTGTAGGCGGCACGATTCTAAGCACAGCGATTGCGGTTTTGGCCGCTCGCGGCGAGCATCCCGTCAACAGCGTGACGTTGCTAACCACTTTGCTGGACTTCACAGAAACGGGTGTTCTCGACGTGTTCATTGACGAGGCGTTCGTCAAGATGCGTGAGATGCAATTCGCCAAAGGTGGTCTGTTACCCGGTAGCGACTTGGCCACCACCTTCTCGTTCCTGCGTCCGAATGACTTGGTGTGGAATTATGTGGTCGGCAATTACCTGAAAGGTGAATCGCCGCCGCCCTTTGACCTGTTGTATTGGAACGGGGACTCCACCAACTTACCTGGGCCTTTCTACCACTGGTATCTGCGCAACACCTACCTTGAGAACCGCTTGGTCAAACCCAATGCGGTGGCCGTGTGCGGTGAATCGATTGATTTCCGAAAGGTTAAAACGCCAGCCTACATTTATGGGTCGCGTGAAGATCACATCGTGCCAATCGGTGGCGCCTATGCCACCACCCAGCACTGGCCCGTTGCAAAGCGTTTTGTGATGGGCGCATCGGGGCACATCGCAGGTGTCATCAACCCCGCCAGCAAAGGTAAGCGTTCGCACTGGATCGGCTCCGACACGGCATTTCCTGCAAACGTCGATGACTGGATTGCCAGCGCCACCGAGCACAAAGGCAGTTGGTGGGGCGATTGGGCCGCATGGCTCAAGCCCAAAGCCGGTAAGCAAGTCAAGGCACCCAAGGGTTACGGCGATGGCAAAGTAGGCAAAGCCAAAAAGTACAAAGCTATTGAGCCTGCGCCGGGGCGTTATGTGAAAGTCAAAGCCAAGGCGGCAGATCCGTTTTCCGCTCGTTAAACCTGAAACTTCAGAAAGTAAATCGACATGAAAGATATCGTTATCGTTGCAGCTGCGCGTACCGCAGTAGGCAAATTTGGTGGCTCGTTGGCAGGTGTTCCTGCCACAGAATTAGGTGCCACGGTTATTAAAGACTTGCTGCGCCGGACGGGTGTCGCGCCTGAGCAGGTCGGTGAAGTCATCATGGGCCAGGTGTTGGCGGCGGGCGTAGGCCAAAATCCTGCGCGCCAAGCGGGCATGAAAGCCGGGTTGCCTAAGGAGGTGCCTGCACTGACGATCAACG
>Ga0222713_10004751_pt1 | contig 13498 bp, 14 predicted proteins | sample C33_649DmetaG_FD_165061 | JGI IMG/M metagenome (GOLD analysis project Ga0222713, IMG submission 165061) | Estuarine water microbial communities from San Francisco Bay, California, United States - C33_649D | ecosystem: Environmental > Aquatic > Marine > Unclassified | place: USA: California...
CATAACCAGAACGAGTGAATATAGGTCCTTGAAATACTAATGTTGGCTTATTCATATATTATAACTTATTTAACTTTAAATACCTCAAATCTTTGGCGAGGTTTCCAATTTTCAAATGTAGATTCAACTCCATCAATCAATGTTTTACACATATTTGTATGCGTTAAACCAGCTTCATTAATAAAAAATTCTCTACCAATTAAGGCGTTGGCTTTTCTTTCTTCTTTTGGAGTGTTATACACTTTAAGGATTGCTTCAGATACATCTTCAATATCAACCCTATCATCCCAAATGTAAGGTGTAGGAACTGAACCTGCTAGTGCCAATGCTCTACTCCAAACAGGAGTTACCCAAGGACCAGGAATTGCTTTACCTTCCCACTCTCTCCATTGGTGAAGCGAACCAATCTTAATATAATCATCCGCAACTAATACATTACCTTCAACTTTAAATCCACATTGGTCTTGCAATCCACCAGTTACGTTTACAATGATTGGTGTACCAGCCATTACCGATTCTGCAGTTGCTAATCCAAATCCTTCGTTGTTGGCGATGTTGATTGTTACGTCTGCTATATTATAATTCCAATTCAACTCATGTTGTAATCTTCTTTTTTCTGAAAATATGATATTACAATTAGGTGCTACTGCATCAATAACTGCCGGTAAATCAGTTCCGTTCTCATCAACAGGTTGTGTGTGCATTACTAATACGCATTTATCTGCTTTCTCTTTACCAATTTTATCACAAAACTTTTGGAATGCTACAATAACATCCGCTGGTTGCTTTCTTCTGATATTACGATTACTCCAATATAATACAAAATCAAAATCCTTACCACCTAAAATTTCTTTACGATATTCAGCTGGTACTTCAGTTGGTTTATATAAATCGGTATTGATACCATGTGGTACATAACTTACTTGCCAATCTGCTTTTGGTTTCCAAGTTGGTTTGGTATCCAATGCTGATAAACGTTTAATGATACCATACGTTTGACGTGAGATACAACCAATCCAATCACAACTCTCATAGTAGTTACGATTGTATAATGGGTCTGGCAAATCATCCCAAATTGCGTAGAATAGAATTGGAACATTCTGTCTGATTTCATGTTCAATATCATACAACCATGTCCAATAACGAGGGTCAGTAAAGTGTAGGATAGCATCTGGTCTTTCACTATTGATTAATTGTCTAATCAAATCTGCGTTACCATATCCATTCCAAGGAAGTATCTTTAGAGAGGCATCAGCCACCCCATAATTCTTTTGAATATCTTCACTTAAATCTAAAACCTTACCAGCTTCTGGGTGATTAATTGCGGCTCCTACTTGAAACCAATCATATTTGTGTACTGTCCCTAAAACGAATTCTTTGGACATTGTTGCGATACCACTCGCCATTCTTAAATCATCTGAAAGTAACAGAATCTTTTTCTTTGCCATAACGTATTAATGTTGTTAAAATTGTGAACCTGATATTTGTAATTGTAGGTACTCATTCATTTCTTTTCTAAAATCTTCATCCTTAACATATCTTTCAACTGTTCTATTTACCAGCTTTTGTAATGTTACATCCGAATCAAATGAAACTTTTTTAAATGATGAATACACATCTTTCAATATCTTCACAGTTGTAAGTTTTGTGTTTTCTTGAATCATTGTTTTGTGTATTTAATATATTTGTATATATAAGTATATACAAACATAAAAAAACAAATGATTTTTAGAAAGTTTTTTTAGGAAGCCTTTCCATCACAAATCCCTCTACTCATAAATTCACACCACTTACAATTCTTTTTGTTAGTACCGGGTACTTTTGGAAATGGTATATCTTTAAATGTACCATCATCGTTGAATACTGCGTTGATGAATTCCATAAACTCATCATATACTTTATTTACCGATGGTGCTCCATTTGCAGGAATGTGTTTGGATATATAAGGAATCGGAAACGCAGAATCTTCAGGAAGTTTTCTACGCATGATTTGATATTCTACTCTAATTTTTTGTAAAGGTATATTAAACAATTCTGAATAATATTTTTTATACAATAGGATTTGGGCGTTCTTAAATTTATCAGCTTTTTGATACTGATTCCATCCCATTGTTGATGTCTTAAGGTCAATGATAATAATTGAATTTTCAGCTAAATCTCTAAGTACAATATCTATAAATCCTATAAAATTTACACCTTCTTTGATTTTAGCGTTAAGTGGAATTTCTATACCAACCAATTCATAGCCCGATTTAGAATAGAACTTTTGCATGTTCTTTTTTAACCAAGCCAAAATACGTCTACCATCTCCAAAGAATTCTTCCAACTCAATTTGAGTACAAGGAGTACCTTCACTAAGTGCGTTCTTTTCTTTGGTAAATGCATCTTTCATTTTTTCTAAAAGAAGCCTGTCCAAATCAATCTCATCAGCTTGCTTTTTAGAAACACCATACATAACTGATAAGTAATGTTGGATAGTTTCGTGCATACCCGTTCCAAAGATTGTGTGAACGTTACCAGAACTTTCACCTAACTTATCTATGTAATTTAATTTGTATTGTTGTGGACATGAACTCCACATACTATATTGTGAAAATGATACTTTAGCCATTATATTTATTTATACTCTAAAGATACGAAAAATACCCCATATTTCCAAATTAAAGTTTGAGTTTTAATTTGGTAATTTGCTTAGGGTCAGTACCATAATCTTCAGCTATTTGTTTGATATGATTTTTACCAGAAGTTGTTTGATATAGGATATGAACATAATCTTCAGCTTCACCCAAAGATACTTCATATTTTCTTCCCACCAATTCTATTACCCACTTTTCATATTTATCAGCTGATGCTGGTTTCATATATTTTAAGAATGCTCTTGTCTTTGGAATTAAATCTATTAGAGCAAGATACATAGCTTTAGGTGGAGCTTCTTGCAGATATGGTTGTATATCTGCTATCAACTCTATCCATTCAGGCTTCATAGAAAGAAAACGGAGTATCATATAGTTACTCCATGTTTTCTTATCACTTTCTTCAAGTTTGTCCCAATACTTTGGGTCTTTTTCTTGTGTTATTGCGTTTATATGGTCGAATAATGTTTTAGCCATATTATACTTCTTCTTCTACTTTTAAACCCGGAGGCAATAATTCATTTAGTACTTCACCACAATCACCACAAAGGAATAATTCTACTGGTAGTACTTCATCTTTTGGTTTACCAGTTAATAATTTTGAAATTCTACGAAATCCAAAACCTTGTACGAAAATTTCACCACCACATTTCTTACATCCGATTGCTTCGGTTTTTTCTAATGGAATTGCTTTTTCTTCTATTGGTTGTCCACCTGCTCCTAAAATGTTAGCCATATTATATTGTATTTAAAATTTGTATAAGTGTTGATGCTGCTATAATTTCTTTATCGATTGCTACCGCAGATTTAGCAACTCCATCACCTAATAGTAAAATAACGCCAGATGTATTAGCTCCTGCATATTCATCCACCTTATCATAAAGGACTGTGTAAAGGTCAGAAAAATCAGTTGCTTTAGAATCTATAATAGCCTGTCTTACTTTCATATATTTGTTTCTCTTATCATCGGATGATTTTAAGATGTCAACAACTTTCATTTTGTAATCATTCTCTAATAGATTTTGAACGTCTACTTTCAACTTACCTTTGTTTGAATTAAGTTGGCAAGTATTGATAACCTTACGAATATCAGGATATGCTGAATCAATGATGGGAACTAAATCTTTAACATCAAATTCAATATTCTCTGCTTTCAAAATTTTACTCATTTGAATTGCTACATCCTTTTTAGTTGGTGGTACAATTTGGAATGATTGACAACGAGATTGAATTGGTTCAATTACTTTCTCAACATAGTTGCAGGTTAAAATAAATCTACAATGCTTACTAAATGTTTCCATTAAGTTACGCAAGATTGCCTGTGCGTTGGGAGTCATATAATCAAACTCATCCATTATGATAATCTTAAATGGTTTGAATCCCATAGAAGATGCAAAGTTCTTTACTTTATTACGAACGGTATCTACGTTGTTCTCATCCGATGCGTTGATAATAATGTAATCACATTCAATTGAATTTACAATTAACTTTGCTAATGTTGTTTTACCAGTACCGGCTTTACCATAAAGTAATAAGTGTGGCACATCACCACTTTCTAAATAGCCTTCTACTTTAGCCTTTAGATGTTCATTACCTACATAATCTTCCAATTTATTTGGGCGATATTTTTCTACCCAAAGTGAGTGGTTATTTTCTTCTTGTTTATATTCAAACATAATTTATTTTTTTATTTACCAGTTGAACCAAATCCACCTTCTCCTCTTTCCGAATCTGATAGTTCATCTACTTCATTAAACTCAATCGTTGGATGTGGAATAATCATAATTTGTGCAATTCTATCACCTACTTTATAAAATTCAGTTGTAGGTATTTTTGCCTCATCATACATACCCTCACTACCAAATATTTTATTAAATGTTGCTTGAATCTCACCCCTATATCCACTATCAATTACACCAACCGAATTACTTAATTGTAAACCAGTCTTTCTAATTGATGAACGAGGGAATACTAATCCTACAAATCCTTCAGGTATTTCTAATGCAATACCCATACCATAAGTAATTTGGTCTGGTGTATCTTTGAGAATTTCAGTTGCTACCACATCCATTCCAGCATCACCAGCTTTAGCATAAGATGGAATTTGTGCTAACGGATTAAGCTTCTTTATTTTCACTTTCATTTGTATTCTTTTTAAATGCTTCTTTTTGTTGTTGTCTTAATTCTCTACCTTCGTCAGTAAGTTCTCTAGCGAATAATTTAAATAATTTTCCAGTCTTACCATTTTGAAAAGTTATGTAAGAGTTTTCAACATTAGTAATTGTAAAAATTACTTTAGGGTCTTCACTCTTATTTAAATCATCATCAGTCCAAGCAAATACCTGTGGTTCATCTTCATCAAATTGAAAACACCATTCACATTCTTCATACTTTTTTTGTGATAATGTAATATCACCAGTTGGTTGTAATTGTTCAGATTGGTCTTCAATCTTCACTTCTTCTTTTTTTGTTTTTTTAGCTTTTGCCATAATTTTATTTTTTTATCTTCCTACTTCGCCTAAGTATTTTTCTTTCATTTCTTCCCAACTGATACCAATAGCATCTATGTAGAATAAATGTTCAGGTTTAATTCTACCTTCATCATATAGTTTTGTGTATCTACTGATTGCGTGTTTCTTCCACCATTTGTTAATGTATTCAGTACCTTGCTTAAATTTATCTTTAAGGATTAATTTATCTTCATCAATTTCTTTACGAAGAAACTCAGCTCCATTCTCATACATCATAGCCATATAAACTCCTCTCTTAAATCCGTGATGGTATTCATTTGCTTTAATACCACACTCTTTAAATATTTGTCCTAATATCTTTTGTTTAATACCACTAACAGGTCCGTTAGCTTCATATCCCATATTAGCACCATTACGAGCTCTTTCTCTAGTAATGTTTTCCATATACCAATCAGGTTTATTTTCTTTAATCCATTGATGCCACGGGTCATAGAATTTATCATCCGGCTTCAAACTAATTTTACCGGCTGATTCTCCAAGGGTTTTAAATAAAGGTATGCCATTGTATTGAGAGTGAATTCCGTACAAAGATGTTGTACCTACTGCAATCAAAACATTATCATACTTTGATTTCCAATAGTTTCTAACTTCAGGAACAGTAGTCATCATAGCGATTAACTTACCACCTAAGAAGTTATAACCTAATGGCTGAGTACATACGATAGTAGAAGCAATAGTAGTGTTGTTTAACTTACCATCAACAAACTTATTATCTTTAGTCCAACCAATAAAGTTATCTCTAACTGCCATAGCTGTAACATCGGATGCTAATGAAATTTGTCCTAATAGTTTTCCACTCACTCTATCCTTTACATTAATCTTTACATTACGGCCAGGGTTTGCTGTAAAATCCATTGTGTGAATCATACGTCTTACCGCTGCCCACTTAGTAGATTCCTTTGGGTCATCAACAATCTCAACGTAAGGGTCTAACGATTCAATTTCTTTTATCGTTAGCTCCTTATTGTTGATATTAGTTGGTTTCCATTGAGAATCGTAGTATGATGCTATTTGGGCTTTAGCCTGAATCATCGTTGGTTCTTGCAACTCTACCCATTTCTTATACAATGTTTGTTCTTGCACACTCATTGTCATAAGGTAGTCCATATTTTCTATTAACTTTCTCTTTTCAGATTCAAAGTCAAAGACAGGTTTTTGTGGTTCAGTTTCCCAAAAGCTCATAATAATTATTTAATTTCTACTAAGTAATAGTTTGATGTGTAATCTCCATCAGTAAATGATACGTGCGATAATCCCTTCGATGAGATTTTTAATGAAGATGTTTTAGAACCTTTGTTAGCCATTAAGATAGCTTTCAAATATTTTGCAGAAAATGCAATTGGTTCAATATCTTCATTACACTTACAATCAACAGTGATAGAGATTCTATTTGAGTTGATAGAAGAATAACCCAAAATAACTTCACCATTTCCACCCTTACACATAAAGGTAAATGTATCAGCATCAGATAATGCACCTTTTGATTTGATGAACTTATTGATGAAATCATCGTTAAGTGTAACCTCCGCATCAAATGGTGGTAATGCTTTCAAATCAGGTACCGCAGGAATCACCGATGGTGCTGCCAACATATATTGTACCTTAGTTCCTTTATCAGAGAACTTAACTGCTCCAGTTGTTTCTTCAACTGAAATTGCTTCATCCAATACACTTAACAATCCTTTTAATTGAGATGTAGTATAGATACCAAATTCACCATTAGGGAAATCGGATTCTACAACTGATACATCACCCAAAAGGGTTTTGTCATCGGAAATCATTCTTACCGATAGATTACTATCATCGGATTTAATCATAACGGATTCAATCTCACCTCCAAGGTTGTAACGATTGATAAAGCCATCAAATTTGCTTTTGTTCATAACTAATTTAGTTTTAATTTATTTAAAGTTTATAATACACAAATATACGAAAAATACCTGAAACTACCAAATTAAATAGCGAAAAATTGCAATGCATTAACCCATAAAATATCTATATTAGATATATTGATATTAACACCCAAAAATTCGTTAAAATCTTTAATTTGTTGCTCAAATTGAGGATTTTTTACAGGAGATACAAAGATACCATTATAGCATTTATAGTGTGCCATATAGCCAACTAATTGTCTTGCTTCTTGACCTGCTCCTTTATCTTTTTTACCTTCAATAACCCATATAACTTTATTAGGGTCATCGTAATCAAATATAATACCATCAGGTTCACCAACACCGCATGATGGTTTTACTCTAACTTGCTTATCATAATCTTTTACATTATAAGCTCTACGAGTAGTATCATCAGTTTTAAGCTTTTCAAAAAACTTTGTCATATATTTTTCTTCTGAAATTGCTGGAGTTAATGCTGTACTTCTTATATAAAATCCAATCTCTGTCAATCTAGAATTTACCGCTTCTCTAATTGCATCCCATTTATTCGTTCGTCTAACACCACTCTTTAATGCAGTGTAATCCAGTCCTTCTTCAACTTCCAAAAGAATACCATGCCTTTCAGAACGAGAACTTTTTTTATCAAAATTCCAATCAAGTATTTTCCCTTTCATTCCCAATGCAATTCCACTAAATGCCTCACCATAATACCAAGGTGAATTTGAATATTTGTCTGGATTATATGTATCATCTTTTGTTTGATTGTAAGCTTCTACTACTTTCAATGGATGTGGTTTGTGCCAGCATGTTAAATATGCTCTAACTTCTGGATAGCCTGCTACATTCAATAATTCTTTATCCAGAGTAGGAGAATTTTCACCTAATCCATTTTTAGTATTTATAATCCTTTCGGGGTTTGACATTAGTGGTTTATATGCAACACAATCATGTTCCCACAACTGACCTTTTGTTTTTGTATATCTAATGGTTATATTTAAATACTCATTTAATAATTGTGGATATGTACATTCTATTTTTGAACAAAAAGAATTAAAATGTTCTTTACTTGTCCAATTTTTTAGCATTTCTGAACAATTTTTTATTCTAATTAATGTACCAGATTCGTAAGTTGGAAATTCATTTCCCTTATACTCCTCAATTATATATTCTAATTCTTCTGTAGGATTTGTGTAGTTTGCTATACGAACTATATAAGGTTTATTACCTTTGGTTTTAGTGATTATATAATCCATTTCACCTAAAGAAAATAATACCATCTTCATACCCATACCCATTCTTGATAATCTAAGCTTTCCAATATTTGCACTTCCGGAATAATTAAAAGCTTCTACAATAGAATGTTCAGGAATACCAATTGAATTATCCAATATTTGAATAAATGAGTTATCACCATCGTAGTTTAACCAAACATCAACTCTTACTGGTGTTTTTGGTTTGTCATTCGGAATTGGATTATCTATTAATTCACATATAAGAGTCTCTAATTCACAATTTACCGCTCCAATTTTTTGTGCAGCTGCGATTGATATTGATGGTTTAAATGATTTTTTAACTAAAGTATTCATTTTTAATTTGTATTTTATAAGTTTAATATAAACAAAGATACGAAAAATATTCGATTTCGCCAAATATTTTTGGCTAATATAATTAATTGATTATGAATAAGTTAGAAACTAAAGAATTGTTCCGCTGTTTTTTGTGAAGATAAAACCGCTCCCCATCCTAGTGCACCATAAAAGTCCTCCAGTTTCTTCAATAATTCTCTTTCAAAGATTTTATCATAATCAATATACATCTTAACCAAGTCCATTATTTCATCAGGATCATCATGTCCTTTGAATGCCACCGCATCCAATCCATATGGATTTTGTTTAAGATATACCCACTTAACTTTATCACCATCTCTCATAGGAGCGTGCTTAGCTGCACATTTGAAGTGAACTAATAATTGATTATGTGCAATTGCTGCCTTAACGTGCGCTGGAGTTCCACTATTGAATTGGAACATTGCTCTATTATCTTTCTTCTTTGGAATATACTTTGATAATTCTTTTACTGCTGAGTTCTTAGCTATACTAACTACATTCATAGCAGATAGTGATTTTTTAAAATCATAAATTCTATCAGTTAATGTCATCTCACTATCACCTCTTAGAATTGAAATAAGAATCTCACTCATAAATTTACGGAATTCTGCTGGATATGATGAACGAACTACGTCCAATCCTTTCACATCCAATCTATCCATAGGAATACCATTTTCTGCAATAATCCATTGAGCGTATCGTTTTTTTGCAATCCAAATACCACTTCGAGATACAAACTCTTTCTTAATTTGGAATCTATGTTTATCTTTTGATACATTGAATACTCTTTCAGCCAACACATCATAGAAACTATTTAAGTAATCTTGTGTTTCACCAGCAATAGCATCCACTTTTAATGCAATATCAGTATCACTTTCATTTCTCCAATCAGGAAATCTATGGTCTAATAATGGTACTGCTGAAAAGAATACGGAATCCGTATCAATATAGATATTGTAATCTTCACCTTTCTTACCTAATTCTTTATTGTACTTAATGTTTACCATTTCCGCAGTTGATTTAATCACCGTCTGTCCAGTTAAGGTTACAGCTTCGGCGTTATCCACATCATAGAATCGGAATGCAGGTAATCCTAATACTCCATATAGGGAGTTCAATAAGATTTTTTGTACAATCTGTCTTTTCTTATAGAATGCATATTTTTCTTTATCACCTTCTTCACCATATTTCTTTTCTAATTTACGGAATTCCACACGTTGTGCAAACCATAAATCTAATATATCAGGAATACAACCTACTTTTGAAGTTGTATAAAGTACCCCATTAGATGATACTGCATATTTACTTTCATCCAATAATTTCTTAAGGTTTTCCTTTGTAATACTTTTCTCACCAATAAAGAATGTATCAATCTCACCCTTCATAAACTTTTGTGCATCCCAATTTGAAATCTTACCAACTTTAGTTTCTGGTGAAATGTTGGTTGTCATAATAATTGAAGGATATAGTGAAGTTAAATCCAAGTCATATATCCAATCATACTTACCAACGATAGGTGCTTTAACGTATGCTCCAATGAATTTCTCCTGCTCATTATCTCTTAGGGCTTGCATCATCTCTTGTCTATCCGCAGGTTTGTTAGGTGCTACAATATTTTTACGTTTAAGATAACATAGCATCGCACCTTCCAAGAACTTTGATGAATAAACGAAATCTTCATAAGGTACGTGCCCAGCGTGACAAATACCTCTACATAAATCTACGAATTGTAACTTACGTTCCATATCCACAACTAACTGAACGTCTACTAAGTTATACTCAATGAACTTATCAATATCAGTTTTGAATAGGTCATCCAAATTACCAGCGTATTCAACCTTACCTCTACCCAATTCTTTCATAGCCACCGTATCTAAACGATAGTTATCCAATTCAACGTATGTATAAGATTTATACAACCCAATGTAATCTAAATAAGATACACCTGCCATAAAGAATCTCTTACGATATGGTGACCAAAAACATTCTCCGATTGGTGATAATCTATTAGCGTGCTTAGCACCTAATATTCTTTTAATACGATTATACAAATACGGAGTATCGAAATAATCAATGTTCCAACCCGTTACAATTGATGGATTAATATATTCGTAAAGTTCTAAATACTTCATACACATATCTCTCTCATCTCTGAAAGGAATTACAGTACGATTACCATTTTTACTTTCCTTTAACTTACCATCTTTATCCATAATAAGAACCCAATAATGGTCAGTAGCTGAGTCATGCAAACCAATAGCTGTGAGTTCATTCTCTGCTTTCTCTACATCTGGTAATCCCGTATCCATTTCACACTCAATATCATAAGTAAGAATAACATGCCCTTCCGATGGTATATCCGAATCGGTATATGTATCAACTAAAATACGTGTTGTTTCAGGCACATCCGATTCAAACAAATCGGGATCATCTTTTTTAAATTTGAAAATCTTACTTAATCTATCACCATAAAGAGAAGTATATTCTCCCCTGTCTGCTTTCTCATATGCATAGCGTGTATATGGGAATGAACGATAACCCAATTTATCATCCCACAAATGAACTAAATTCTTCTCTCTTTGGTAATATACGTTTTGATACATTTTTTTATTTTATTTTATTTGCCTACCCATTCGTAGCCGTTTTTAGTGAACTTTATATCAGGCATTTGTCTCAAAGCGTTTCGATACCCCGTCCATTTGATTCGGACACCCCATCCCATATATGCAAGAATATCAAATTTATTGGTAATCTTTTTATCTCTAATAAAATCTCTAATCTTTAATAGGGATTCGGTTTCATTCATTGCCTTCAAATCAAACACCCCATCCCATCCATCAAACCATTTGGCGATTCTTTCATTCCAAACCATATTCTTAGCTATTTCAGTTGTATCATATTCAATTGGATTATCTAACATCTCATTGAATCGTTTAATGAAATCTGCTCTATCATCATAAAGGTAAGGATATGGATTTTGTGCAACACTAACCATTTCGGGATAACAAAAATCATTTGGAAGTAAATAAGGACATCCAACAGAAAAACCATCAGTAGTTGAAATACTCCAAGCTGAATATGTTTGGAAAGTACCTACACCAAATTTCATTTTAGAAAGGAAGTCCATATATTCGTTTCTACCTGTCAACTTAACCCTTTCATTCCAAGGCCTATCAATTTGTGCTAATGTTGTATATACTTTAAAATCCTGTCTTGTCTCCCAAATTTCATCTACACATTTCACAAACCATTCCCATCCCGTATAACCAGCATCCCTATGATTAAATACTACAGTCTTATCAGTATAATCAGTTACTTTTCTTGGATTAACTCTATCCACACCTAAATAATGTGGTTGGATAATCTTTTCTAATTTATCTAATACATCCTGATTGTAATTTTTAGCTGCATGCTTAATTGTTAATCTTTTCAACCACTCACTATTCACTCCACATTCATCCATTTGTAATAATCCGGCTACAGATGCATCTAACATATTTTTAGAGTATGGTGCGTTTTCAGGTACTTCAAACCAATGTGAATAACCTACAATCTTTGGCGCAATATTTGTATTATTAAATATGGAATTTGCTATCTGATTTGTATGTTCCGGTAAATGAGTATAGATAATATCCCAATCATTACGTTTCCAATCAATGTACTTCATAAATTGAATTGAATCAAAGTGAGTACGCATTTGATTGATGTAAGTTGGTAATGTATAAATTCGTTGTTCTACATTTGGAAAGTTTAATGATTTCACAAATTCAGGAATAAGAATTGTAAAATGTATTTTTCTTTTTTCACTTAGAAATGGAATAACTCTACGAAGTACTTCCACCAATGAATCAGCTTCTAAGTTATCTCTAAATGTGTAATTACCATAAATCAATACTTTGTAATCGTATTGTTCGTTTTCGTATTTGTCTACGAGAAAATCAGTTATATCCATATTGTTATTTTTTAATTTTACCAAAAGTTTTCAGTACCTTCAGGCACTTCGTATGTTGTTAAGTGATGAACTACTTCTGTATTATAACTAGCCGTATCTTTTGGATAAGGTCTAATCTCATGCTTCAATCGTTTCATCAAATCTTTCTTTTCTTTTTTGTCTTGCGCAAGTATCTGAACATATCTATGCTTTGGTGGTTCTTCCCTTCTCCAAAACTCTTTATATCCTTGCTTACCGATTTCCATTTGTAAGTGTGCTAAGTTACCACTACCCCACATTGAAAATACAGTCCTACTATGAATCCATTGATATGGGTCTTTATGTAATGAGATACCCCAATTTGGCATCAATGCAATATCCGTAGATAATCCCTGGTAAATCCAATTGGTTGCTTGATATATACCTCCTAAGTGAGCTTGTCCGTTATCGGCGTATGATAATAATACTTTGATTGCTTTATCATTTTCTTTTAACCATTTGAAAGATTGCCCTAATGCAAATGATTCGATATTAGAACCATAACCATCATCACAATACAAACGTGTCAATTCTAAAATGTTATCTTTGGTTAATCCTTCACAAATAGAAGTGGATGCCTTTGCTCCAACAGGAAAACCATATATTAAACAACCTATAAGTTTATCACCATCAAACGTATTAGCATCTTCTGATTTGTAATATATTCCAATTGCATATCTACAAGCTGTCCAAGCATGCGTATAATGTTTCTTTACAATTATATCTTTAGCAATAGATTTAGCTATTGGTGCAACATATACTTTAGATGTATCACAATAATTTTTACCTTCTACTTTCATATTTTACCAATACTTTTTATTATCTAATGTATTACCTTCTTTTTTAGCTTTTTTAGCTTTCTCTA
>Ga0222713_10004752_pt1 | contig 13496 bp, 12 predicted proteins | sample C33_649DmetaG_FD_165061 | JGI IMG/M metagenome (GOLD analysis project Ga0222713, IMG submission 165061) | Estuarine water microbial communities from San Francisco Bay, California, United States - C33_649D | ecosystem: Environmental > Aquatic > Marine > Unclassified | place: USA: California...
GAAGCTGCGATTTCAGCGCAACGACGTTAACCGCTACTATCCGCAGTACCGACGCGGGGTGGAGCAGCTCGGTAGCTCGCTGGGCTCATAACCCAGAGGTCGTAGGTTCAAATCCTGCCCCCGCTACTTCCAAATAATCAGGGCTCCGACTCGGTTTCGAGGGGAGCCCGCTCTCTTGGTAGGCCATCCACACAATCTTCAAAACCATTTTCTGTAGTACCATATGCAGTACCATGAATTGTGAGCAGAATTCCCAAACTTCTCGAGAACATTTCCCGCAATCCCAAGGATGTGAGGTTTGATGATCTCTACTCATTATGTATCCACTTTTTCGGTGCGCCAAGACAGAACAAGGGCTCACATGCAGTCTTTCGAATGCCATGGAAAGGTGATCCGCGCGTGAATATTCAGAATGCCCATGGCAAAGCAAAGGAGTATCAAGTTCGGCAGGTTCTTGCTGCGATATCCAGACTGAATCAAGAGTCGAGTTCCAATGGCTAAAAGTAAAGTTCGCCCTACAGCTGAGCACTACACTTATCGATTGTTATGGTCGTCTAAGGATGATGAGTACATAGCAACGGTTGCAGAGTTCCCGTCACTGTCTTGGATTGCCTCCACTCGCAAGTCAGCTCTCGAGGGACTTACCTCGATGGTAGAAGATGTGATTGCTGATATGACTAAATCGGGAGAAGCGATTCCAGAACCTTGGGATGAAAGAAAATTCTCAGGTAAGTTCAATCTTCGATTGGGTTCCGAGTTACACAGAGCCATTGCGCTTAAAGCTGCCGAGAAAGGTGAATCACTCAATACCTATGTTGTGAAGCAACTCTCTACTTCTGAAAATTAGGAGAAGATAAACAGTCTTGCCTTTTGGAATTTACTTCAAGACGCGGCGAAGACGTAAGGAATTCATAACAACGAAGAGGCTTGAAGTTGCCATCGCTGCTCCCGCAATCATCGGGTTGAGCAATCCGAGCGCCGCAATAGGAATACCAATCACGTTATAGATGAATGCCCAGCCAAGATTTCCCCTAATGGTGCGCAGAGTGCGGGCTGAAAGGTTAAGAGCATCTTTCGCGGCGCCGAGTTCTGGACGGACGAGAGTGATGTCAGCCGTTGCAATTGCCGTATCTGTTCCAGTTCCCATCGCCATGGATAAATCCGCCTCGGCGAGAGCTGCGGCGTCATTGACGCCATCACCGATCATGAGCACTCGGTGCCCTTCAGCCTTTAGCGCCTTAATCTTTGAGATTTTTGCCTCCGGAGTCGCTTCGGCGATGGTTCGAGAAGGGTCAATTCCTACAGTGGAAGCGATTGTCGAAACGGCTTCATGAGAGTCGCCAGAGATAAGCCAGGTTTGGATTCGTTTTTTATCCAGTGATTGAATTGTCTCTTTAGCATCTGACCGGAGTGAGTCACCTACCTCAAAGGCAAGAATCGAAGCCCCATCAATTGCAAGAATTGAGATTGAATTTCCTCTCATCCTCGCTTCATCTACCGCGACTGATATCTCTCTCGGCAATGACAGTGTTGCTTTTGCTATTGAGCTCGGTGAACCAAGGAGGACTGGAAGATCGTTAGTTCGGGAATCACTTGATCGTATCGAAAGTCGCGCAGCAAGACCTGCACCTGCACTTTCTGTGAAATCAACAAGCTTCTTGGGCGAGACTTTGCCCCCTTCAGTATCAAATCCTTCACTTCCAAGAGTTGCAAGTGAGTAACGAGCGATTGCGGTTGCCACAGGGTGATTACTTGCTTTCGAAATCGCATAGGAAGCAGCAAGAACTTCACCAAGCGGGAAATTGTGAGATGACATCACCGTCTTTTGTACAGTCATCTTTCCAGTTGTTAACGTACCAGTCTTATCAAAGATCACAGTATCAATCGAAGAAGCAATCTCAATAGCGCGCACTTTTCGAAGGACTATTCCTTTTCTTGCTCCACTACCTGATGCAACGAGAAGTGCGACTGGGGTAGCAAGCCCGAGTGCACATGGACAAGCAATAACAAGGAGTGAAACCGCAGCGGTGACTGCTTGTTGCAACGTCCCAAAATCGAATCCATACCAAACTATGAATGTTGCGAGCGAAGCGGTGACGACGATGGGAACAAAGACGGCGCTTATTCGATCGGCCATCTGCTGGACTGGCGCCTTCTCACTCTGTGCCGTGAGAACCATCTGAGTTATTCGAGAGAGTTCACTGTCTCGACCCACACGCTGGGCCTCGACAACCAAGCGAGTCGTGAGATTTATAGCGCCACTGACAACTTCTGAGCCAGCTCCTACCTCAACAGGAATTGATTCGCCGGTGATGTGAGAGTTATCAATACTGCCCTTGCCTGAAACCACAATCCCATCCGCTGGTACGCGATCACCTGGGCGAAGGACAAAGGGGTGGCCCACCTGCAGGTTTTCGATCGGCGCGATCACCTCTTCGTTACCGCGAAGGATCGTGACTTCTTTTGCCCCCATCGCGAGGAGCCCGGCTAACGCCGACCCTGCACGGTGTTTTGCTCGCGATTCAAAATACCGACCTAAGATGATGAAGAAGAGCACACCGGCTGCCACCTCTGCGTAGATATCACCAGCGCCAGTGGAGTTCGCATAGATAGACCAACCAAATGCCGAGAGCGATCCGAGCGAGACAAGTGTGTCCATGGTGGGGTGAAGGAGATTTCTAAATCCGGCGCGATGTATCGGCCAAGCGATGAAGAGAACGATCGGTGTTGTCAGTCCGATAACCAACCAGCCATGAGCCGAATATGTCGGGTGAAGTAGCTTGAATTGATCGAGGATTTGGTGAATGAATGAGTCGACAGGCTCATGGAGCGACATCGTCATGGAAAGGACGATTGCAGGAATCGCAAAGAATGCGGCGAGAAGGGTTCTGATCCCTAAAGCTCGACTTCTCGAGAAGGACTCATTTTCGTCTTTTCGCAAGGTGGCTTGATAGCCGACTGATTCCACACGTTCGATTAACGCTTTGACCTTCGTACCTCTAGGAACGAGTACATGCGCGCTCTCTGTCGCAAAGTTGACCGTTGCACTTGCGCCAGGGAACTTATTGAGTGAACCCTCTACTCGAGCCACACATGACGAACAAGTCATTCCCCCGATGGAAAGATCAATCTGTTCAAGGTCATCTTCAGGACTTAGAGTGGCCAAAGATGAAGACTCGCTCTCATCACGCTTTCGAAATGGAGATTTTGAGAGATCACTCAATGGGATGAATTCTTCGGCCATCATGCAACCTTGATGCTATGGAGGAATTTTTCATGGAGGAGGCCATTGCTTGATACTCCAGAAGCACCGAATGGACCCTCTTCGCCATCCAATGAAGTGAAACGTCCGCCTGCTTCACTGACTATCAATGCGACCGCAGCCATATCCCAGAGCGCGAGAGTCGGCTCTGCGGCGATATCGACGGCACCTTCTGCAACGAGCATGTGCGAGAAGAAATCCCCGACTGCGCGGGTTCGCCAGAGTGAATCAAAGAGTGAGACAAAAGCTCCCTTTCTCTCTTTCCATCCATTGAGGTCGGAATAGGAAAGTGATGCATCATCAAAACTTGCCACTTTGGAAACTTGAATCTGACGCGTTCTATTTCTACCTGAGAATGACTCGGTAACGAAAGAGTGGCCACCGGCGCGGGCGAACCATCTTCTACCAAGCGCCGGAGATGAGACGATCCCAACAATCACCTTCGGACCACTCGAGGTAATCTCAGCAAGCGCTAACAAGGTTGCCCACGTTGGCACCCCTCTGAGGAAATTCTTCGTCCCATCAATCGGATCAATGATCCAGAATCGAGAGCCCAACTTCGCATTTTTAAGTAAATCCAGACCGCCAAATTCTTCTCCGATTATCTGATCTCTCGGACGTTCCTTCGCAAGCGTCTCGCGGATTACTTTTTCAACTGCTCGATCGGCATCGGTAACTGGCGTGGTATCTGGTTTAGTTTCGACTACAAGGTCGTGCGCGAGGTAACGATCAAGTGTGATTACATCTGAGATATCAGCAAGTCTCTGCGCAAGATCCAAATCCACAGATTCTCCTGTGACACCTGATTCCTTTGTAGTTTCGCTACTCATGCCTTGAGTTTACTCGTACCCATACTCTCTATCGAGTGTGAGCAGGCGACGAAGGCTTGCGATACGTGTTGCACTCTTGGGATCTCGCTCAAGGAGGTGATTGAGCGCACAACTCACTTCATTATGACTGCAATTCTTTGGGCATGATGAAATCACTTCGGCAAACTCTTCGAAGGATGAAACGACTCGATTGGGATCAATGTGCCTGAGCCCGAATGAGCGAAGTCCTGGGGTGTCAATCAACCACCCATCTATCTCCCTTGAACCTTGATGCTCGGCAAGTGGAAATGCCACTGCATTTGATGAGGTGTGTCGACCTCGCCCCGTGACTTCATTGACTGAACCAGTTGCTCGAAGATCTTCCCCCAAAATGGCGTTAAGGAGTGTGGATTTACCTACACCAGAATGGCCGATAAGGACCGAGGTGTGGCCATGGAGCAATTTGCGAAGCGGATCGAGATTGCACCCCCTCTGACTTTCAAACATTTCAACTTCAAGGGGCGAGTAAAGGTTTCGAAGTTCGGAAGGTTGAGCAAGATCGCATTTGGTAATGACAAGGATTGGTTTTATTCCTTGGTCATAAGCGACTACAAGAGCACGATCAATCAGACCTGTCTTCGGTGCTGGATCTGCGGCTGCTACCACTATGACCATGCAATCGACATTGGCAACAATTGCTCGTTCCATAATGCCAACGTCATCGATAGTCCGAGAGAGTGAGTTCTTTCGCTCTTGAACTTCTACTATACGAGCAAGCGTTCCTACATCGCCAGAGATGTCACCATCGAGAATAACGCGATCGCCAACGACCACAGCATTCTTTCCGAGCTCACGTGCCTTCATCGCGACTATCTCGATTCCGTCATCACTCAAGCAAATGGATCGACCGCGATCTACCTGAGTCACAAGTGCTTTCGGGAGCGCGGAGTAGTCGGGTCGGTCCTTACTTCTGCGCTTGGTATTTCGCGCAGGCCTGATACGAACATCACTCTCGTCAAAATCGCGATTGGCTCGCCTCGATGCCATGACTACTGTTCACCCGATCTCGTCGAAGTTGATTGGGTCAGTTTCTGCCAGAGCCCAGGAAAGTCTGGGATTGTCTTCGCAGTCGTCGCAATATTCCTTACCTGCACATTCTTTATAACAAGCCCGATGAGTGCGCCAAGTGTTGCGATCCGGTGATCGTGATAAGTCTCGATGATGAGTTCACTGTCAAAACTTCGGACTTTACTGTCTAGTACTGGAGTTAACTCCAAAGAGTCCGAGTTCTCTTTGACTTCTGCCCCAACTTTTCGAAGCTCATTCGCAAGAGCGCTCAACCTGTCAGTCTCATGAAGCCTTAAATGCCCGATATTTCGAAGGTGTGATTTCGATTTGGCGAATGCAGCAACGCCAGCAATTGTGGGCGTCAATTCACCAACTTCACCAAGATCAATGTCGATTCCTCGCAATGATTCACGGCCAAGCGAAGAGAATTCGAGGTCATCACCAGTGCGAGTGAAAACTCCTCCCATCAAGGTGAAGATTGATCGAAGTGAGTCACCAGCCTGCGTTGTAGTACGGGGCCAATCACATATTTTTACTCTGCCCCCTAAGAGTAGGGCTGCTGCAAGAAATGGGGCTGCATTCGATAAATCTGGCTCGATGGTTATCTCTTTCATCTCATTCAAGCCAGAACTCTTCTTAACTTTCCAACTCGCTCCACGCGCGTCACAATCAACCTCTACTCCGCGCTCCTTGAGCATCGCGATTGTCATCTCAATGTGCGGGAGAGAGGGGAGTGTTTTTCCGAGATGTCGAATGGTGAGGTCGGCACTCATCGCTGGCGCTGCAAGGAGCAAGGCTGAGATGAACTGACTTGATGCTGATGCGTCTATTTCTATCTCGCCCCCAGCGAGGAACCCCTGACCATTTATCGTCATAGGCAGTGCGAAGCGACCACCGTGATCTATCGCTACTCCTAAGCTCTCAAGAGCCGCAATCACTGGGCGAAGCGGCCGTTCATGTGATCTCTCATCCCCGTCGAATCGGATCTCACCAGTTGCAAGAGCAGCAATGGGTGGAAGAAATCGCATAACGGTGCCAGCATTTCCAACATCGATTTTTGCTGGACCTTTCAGGGGTTTTGGCTTGATGTTCCATGCAACCTCACCACCCTCTTCAATTTCAACTATTTCCGTTCCTAATGCACGAAGCCCATCTCGCATGAGAAGTGAATCTCGCGATTGCAGCGGTCTTTTGATAAGCGTTGGACTTTTTGAAATAGAGGCGAGGATGAGCGCTCGCGCCATCATGGATTTTGATGCCGGTAAGTTGACTGTGGCGTCGAGTTGGGCATCGCCAAGGAATGGAGCGCCCCAAAGGGCCTGATCATCTTGGGATTTTGCTCTCATTTCGGTGCGATTCTATCGCCCACACCTCGACGGAAGTCTGTCGATTTCTTGAACATTTCAACGTGATCTATCAAGGTAAGTACGCTTCGCATGTGTGCGGTCGTTACGCTCTCGCTGCCTTGCAAGAGGAGATAGTCACCCAATTCGACATTAATTCAATTTCGGAGCCAGCTCTACGAAATCCGCTACCAATCGATTGGAATATTGCGCCAACGAAGTCGATCTATCTCATAAAAGGTGTGTGCGGAGAGCGCTCGCTTGATATCGCTTCGTGGGGACTTATTGCGCCATGGTCAAAGAGTCGTGAAGAAGCGAGCAGATCTCAATCTATGGCGATCAATGCTCGAGTTGAGACTGTTCACGAGAAGCCCACATTCCGACAAGCTTTCAAGACTAAGCGCTGCCTAGTTCCTGCAACTGGATATTACGAGTGGGCAACTGAACTTGGACAATATCCAAGAAAGCAACCCATCTTTGTTACATCAGATGAAGGTCACCTACTTGCTTTCACTGGTATTTACAGTTTCTGGCGAGACCCTTCGATGCTTGACTCAGAAGAGATGGAAAATTCATCGAATGAGATGAAGCAATCAGTCTCAATCATCACGCGAGATGCAGTCGGAGAACTCGCGAAAGTTCACAATCGCATGCCGCTATTCCTGCCGAGGGATCGATGGGACCGTTGGCTTGATATTGACACACCAGAACAAGAACTCAAGAGTCTCCTGCAAGTACGAGATCCAGATTCACACTTGAAATTCTGGCCGGTTGAGTCTCGGGTTAACTCAATCCGCAACAATGGCAGAGAGTTGACTGCACCGATTGAGATGGGCGAGAGCCAGACGCTCTTCTAGTCCAAATCGCCCTCTAGTGACTGCAAATCCCTCTCGACTAGGGAGTGGAAACGAAGGGCAATAACATTGCCCTATGAGCCCGGCTAAGAAGTCAAAGCCCGAAAGTGGCGATGCTTCATCTCGAGAGCCATTACTTCTCGACGCCGTGCAAGCCGATCCTTCTCACCACGAAGGTGAGCTAGTAGTTGTTGATCGGAAAAAAGAGAGCATCACAGAGCGAACGAAAAGATTTGAACGTGACGCACTTGCCTTTAAGAATCAACTTTATTCCGCTGCGCTTCGCTACACCAGAAATCCAGATGATGCCCAAGACCTCCTTCAAGATACTTATGCGAAAGCTTTCGTCTCCTTCCACCAATTTGAGCCAGGGACTAACCTCAAAGCTTGGCTCTATCGAGTCCTCACCACCACATTTATAAATAACTACCGAAAGGATCAACGGCGCCCGCAAGTTACAGATAGCGAGTTAGAAGACTGGGAGCTCTTTGGCTCAGCTAGCCACACCTCAGACCAAGGCAAGTCCGCAGAGGTTGAAGCCCTGGAGCATCTTCCTGATATCGACATTAAACGTGCGCTCCAAGCAATTCCGGAAGAATTTCGAATGGCGGTCTATCTGGTGGATGTGGAGGGCTTCGCATATAAAGAGGCATCTGAGATTCTCGGAATACCCACCGGAACAATCATGTCGCGCCTGCATCGGGGACGAAAACAGCTTCGTGAGTTGTTAGCCGAGTATGCCCGCGAACTGGGCTATGGCCGAGAGAGCGTTGGAAGTTCGGCATCAAAAGGGAAGAAGGGGGGCGAGTAGAAATGTCATCTGAAGTCAGTCCACTTGCCTGTCGCACTGTAATGGCTGCGATTCACCCATTCATCGATAACGAGATCGAGGATTCTGCCGTTTTCAATGCCATCGCTTTCCACCTACAAGGTTGCCCTGCCTGTGCCGAACGAACTGAACGGGAGCGAAAACACATTGCTGTTCTTCGAGAACTCCTTTCGCGATCATGCGTCGAAGTAACGCCGTTGGATGTCGAGGAGCGAATCATTCTTCAGATACAAGGTATTGCGGCGCAGATGCACGCACCTGGATTCTTCGAGCGAACGACAACTCAAGTTTTCTCACAATATAGAAAGACCGAGATCACCATCGATGGAGAGACCACGATTGAGATCGAGGAATCTCACGAGATACGTCGCGACTTTCCGTTTTAGTTCGACATAGTGACTCGATATCCCGATTACTTCTAACAGCCCTGCTAGGTTATTGATATGAACCTCAGTGCGAGTGCTGCATATGAACCCACGCGAGAGAATCTCCTGGGCGCAGTCGGCATCGCCACGATGGTCACGAGGCCTGGCGATACCGCCGCAGCAATAGGAGACGGCGATCTCGCCATGCTCTCGACTTCATTCTTGCTTCGTTTGATGGAGAGCGCATCCCACACTGCGATATCGGATTTTCTAAAGTTGACCGAAACTTCAGTGACCAATCAATTCGAGTGCAATATCGAAAGCATCGTGGGAATAGGAATCGAGCTAAACGCGACCGCAACCGTCGTCGCTTTGGATGAGAAAGACGGCAATGAAGCAATCGTCTTCCAATGTGAAGTCTTCTATGGCACCAGGCGGGTTGCTACGGGGATGTTGCAGCGCGAGATTGTTGAGCGGATTCGCTACGCGGCAAAAGTAGCTGCGCTCTCGGTCTTAGCCCAGAACGAAAGTGCAGAAACGAACGAGAAATAGTGCTGGCTATTGACTTGAAAGTTATTTCTTAGTCGCCCAGAAGATCTCCGCAATCTCATCGATCTTGGCGATCAGTTTCTCAGCAACTGCAACGTCGTTAGTGCCCTTTGTTCCAGTCGCACCAGCCAACTTTGTTGCTTCGTTGAAGAGCGAGTGAAGCTGTGGGTAGGCCTCAAAGTGATTCGGCTTGAAGTAATCGGTCCAGAGCACCCATAGGTGTTCCTTAACTTGGTGTGAGCGCTCTTCCTTAATTGCGACTGACCGAGACTTGAAGTCGGCATCGGACGAGGCGTTGTACTTCTCCATGCATGCCTTTACTGAGAGAGCTTCGATACGTGCCTGTGCTGGGTCATATACACCGCATGGCAGATCGCAATGTGCGTGGACTGTGATCATGATTTTTACCCTTCTAGTAAGTACGTTTCCTATAAATCTTCGGCAAGGCTACCTTCTGACATCGGGTTACGCTCACCGAGGGCCCTGGACCAGGGTCATTAGCGAGTAATGAAGAAAGTTGCGTGTGAATGAGAGTAGTTGAGGGCATCCTTCGCCTCTTCTCAATCGAACGCGCTGAAGTCAAAGGTCTCTCGATGGCGCCCACCTTGCGCGATGGCCAAGTTATCTGGGTTCGGATGGCGAAAGTTTCACTCTCGCGCGAGTATCTCGAAAAAATTCGTGGGCGAGTTGTGATCGTCGAGCGAGATGAGATGCCAGGAATCCTTTTGATCAAGCGACTGGAGAAAGTCCATGGAGATTTGATTTGGATCGAAGGCGATAACAAAGATGCAAGCCTGCTTGAGTTACAGAATGATTCGAGAAAATTCGATTGGCTTTCAAGCCAGACAATAAAAGGGGTTGCGGTGCGAAAGTTCTCTAGGGGTTCACTTAACGCATAAATGCTTCCATGATGAGAGCTTTTTGCTCTTCCTCATGGACGTGATGATTTCCCGTGGCAGGGCTTGCAGTTGCGCGGCGCGAGACTCGACGAAGCACTCGTCCTTGCAATAAATCTTCGCCATCTGCCTTTGTCGCAAGAGCCACAAACGGCCAAGCGCCCTGATTCGCTGGTTCATCTTGGACCCAGAGCAAGTTGGCGTTGGGATGCTTTGCTATGACTTCTTGGAATTCTTGTGCGGGGAATGGATAGAAGCGCTCAACTCTGACGATTGCTGTGGAGAGTTCACCAAGCTTTGCTCGCTCTGCGACTAACTCCCAATAGATCTTTCCTGAACAGAATATAACTCGCGTTGCATTCGTGACGGTTGGATCATCAATCACAGGTTTGAAAGTTCCCGAAGTGAACTCACTCAGTTGCGATGCTGCAGCTTTAAGGCGAAGCATCGACTTTGGTGTGAATACAACGAGAGGGCGTCGAACTGGATTCTTCATATGCCACCTGAGGAGATGGAAGTACGAGGAGGGTGATGAGGGTTGGGCGACTGTCATATTCTTCTCAGCGCAGAGCGTTAAGAATCTCTCGATTCGAGCCGAAGAGTGATCTGGTCCCTGTCCTTCATAACCGTGAGGCAAGAGCATGACAACGGAGGAACGCTCACCCCATTTCTGAAGCGATGATGAGATGAATTCGTCGATGATTGATTGTGCGCCATTGACGAAGTCACCGAACTGCGCTTCCCAGAGGACAAGCGCATTCGGGCGAGCGACCGAGTATCCATACTCGAAACCGAGCGCGGCATACTCCGAGAGAAGTGAGTCGAAGACGAAGAACTGGTTCTCATCGCTAATCAAACCGCGAAGTGGCGTCCACTCTGCTGCGTTCTTGCTGTCTATGACGACTGCGTGACGATTAGAGAAGGTGCCTCGCCGAGCATCTTGTCCGACAAGTCTTATTGGGTGTCCTTCAAGCAAGAGTGAGCCAAAGGCAAGGAGCTCGCCACCTGACCATTCAATGGTCCCGTCATTGAGTGACTCTGCACGACGGGTTAATTGTGGCAAGAGTTTTGGATGAACATTGAAACCTTCGGGGACTGATACTTGAGTCGTTGCGATCTGCCGAGCGATCTCTTCGGTGATTGCGGTGTTGATCTTCTTTGTTGAAGGCGCCTCTGGAGCAGGAGGGAAATTATCTTCTGGTTTGGTGTTGTGCACAGCTTGATAAATGGATTCAAGTTGTGACTGGAAGTCTGCGACTACTTCATCAGCCTCTGCCTGAGTGATATCTCCGCGCCCAACGAGTGCTTCGGCATAGAGTGTGCGAACACTGCGCTTATTGCTGATGAGTTCATACATAAGAGGCTGTGTGAAACTTGGTTCATCACCTTCGTTATGGCCGCGTCGTCTGTAACAGACCATGTCGATGACGACATCTTTATTGAATGCTTGACGGTAAGCGAAAGCGATTCTTGCGACGCGAACACAGGCTTCAGGGTCATCGCCATTGACATGAAATACCGGCGCCTGGATCATCTTTGCCACATCAGTTGAATAGCGTGAGGAACGAGCAGATCCAGGTGAGGTAGTGAATCCAACTTGGTTATTTATCACTACATGGATGGTTCCGCCGACTCGGTATCCCTTCAACTGCGAAAGCTGTAGCGTCTCTGCGACAACACCTTGACCTGCGAAAGCTGCATCACCATGAATGAGAATTGGTAGCACTGAGTAAAGCTTTTTGACATTGAGCGCATCTTGTTTAGCGCGAACGATTCCTTCAAGAACGGGATTAACTGCCTCGAGGTGTGATGGATTCGCTGCGAGATAAACCTTCGCCTTCGCGCCAGATTCAGAGGTGAAGAGACTTTCAGTTCCAAGGTGATACTTCACATCTCCGGAGCCATGGACTTGGTTCTCGGCATAGTTTCCTTCGAATTCTTGGAAGATCTGGCCATAGGACTTGCCGGCGACATTGGCTAAGACATTGAGGCGGCCACGGTGGGGCATTCCGATGCAAGCTTCATCTAGCCCACTCTCTGCAACTTCGGTGATGATCGCATCAAGGAGTGGAATTACCGATTCGCCACCTTCAAGTGAGAAGCGTTTCTGACCAATAAATTTTGTGTGAAGGAATGATTCGAACGCTTCGGCGCTGTTGATCTTTCGCAGTATCCGAAGTTGTTCCTCGCGCGGCATACGTGGTGCGCCAACTTCAACTTGCTCTTGAATCCATTTTCGCTCGTCGGGATCATCGATATACATATACTCAATACCGATTGATCGGCAGTACGAGTCACGGAGGATGCCGAGGATCTTTCGAAGCTTCATAAACGGCTTTCCACCGAATCCTCCGGTGGCGAATTCACGGTCAAGATCCCACAGCGTCAGACCATGGGTGACTACATCGAGATCATGGTGCGATCGTTGGCGATATTCGAGTGGATCGATATCGGCCATGATGTGACCGAAGGTTCGGTAGGCATCAATCAACTTCTGAACGCGGGCCGTCTTGTTTATCTCATCGTCTTTAGAGAATTCAAGATCTGCCACCCATCGAATAGGTACATAAGGAATACGTAGGGCGGCAAAGATCTCGTCATAGAAACCATCTGCGCCAAGCAAGATTTCGTGGATCCTTCGCAAGAAGTCGCCTGATTGCGCGCCTTGAATGATTCGATGGTCGTAGGTGCTTGTAAGTGTCACTACTTTCGAAATGGCCATCCGTGCAAGAGTCTCTTCGCTCGCACCTTGGAATTCTGCGGGATAGTCCATCGAACCAACGCCGAGGATCAAACCTTGTCCTTGAACTAATCGGGGGACTGAGTGAACTGTTCCGATAGTTCCTGGATTAGTTAGCGAGACAGTGGTTCCCGCAAAGTCTTCGACAGCAAGGGATCCTTCACGCGCCTTCTTCACCATTGCTTCATATCCAGAATAGAACTGAGCGAAGTCCATTCCTTCGCATCCCTTGATGGAAGGGACCAAGAGTTGCCTTGTGCCATCGGCTTTAGCGATATCTATAGCGATACCTAGGTTGATATGTTCTGGATGGCCAAGACCAGGCTTTCCATCAATCTCGGAATAAAAGGCATTCATCTCGGGCATCTCGCCAAGAGCCTTGACCATTGCATAACCGATGAGGTGAGTGAAGGAGACCTTTCCACCCCGGGCGCGCTTCATGTGATTGTTGATCACGGTTCGGTTATCAATCAATAACTTAGCCGGGATTGCTCGCACTGAAGTTGCGGTGGGGACAGTAAGTGATGCCTCCATGCTCGCGACAACTCGGGCACCAACTCCACGAATTGGTTCAACGCGAGCTGCACCCGGTGTTGTCACCTGTTGAACTGGTTTAACGATGGGTTCGGCAGGAGTGGGTGCGGCACTTACTCGAGGTTGCGAGACTGTTGGCTGTGGCGTGAATGATTGATTTGCGGGAGTAACTTCTACAGATTGTTGAACTGGTTCTGGCGCTGTTGCAGGAGTTTGAGCGACTGCCGATCGCGTGGCCCTTGCAACT
>Ga0222713_10004757_pt1 | contig 13490 bp, 8 predicted proteins | sample C33_649DmetaG_FD_165061 | JGI IMG/M metagenome (GOLD analysis project Ga0222713, IMG submission 165061) | Estuarine water microbial communities from San Francisco Bay, California, United States - C33_649D | ecosystem: Environmental > Aquatic > Marine > Unclassified | place: USA: California...
CGACGCACAATCGGTGACCGTCAACTTCCGCCCTGCTGGCACCCCCACCTTCGACTTCAGCACTTCCGCCTGATAAGTTCGCCACTGGTTGGTTTCCTTTTCCCCGGCTTCACCGCCGGGGTTTTTTATTGCTTCTAATCCGCTACAGTAGTAGAAGAACACATCTCGTTCATGCCAGTTCCTGTCCGCGCCATTGACCGCCTCAAAAAGGCAGCCAATCTGGAGCCCGTTAAAAAAATTGTCGAGCTGTCTGATGGCAGCAAATTTGAAATGTGGGTGGCACCTTTGACTATGGCCGAGCGCGAACGCGCCCAAAAGCAAGCCAAGTCCGACGACGCCAACGCCTTCGCCCTGCAACTGCTGATCGCCAAAGCCCTTGACGAAAGCGGCACCAAGCTTTTTAGCGCTGGTGAAGTCGATGTGCTGAAAAACGAAGTCAAGGACAAGGACCTCCAGTCCCTGATGCTGGCGATTCTTACCGACGACGCCGAGCCGATCGACCCCAAGAACTAGCCAAGGAGCTTCGCCAGGACAACTGGCTAATGCTCCAGTTCGGCGTCGCCAAGGAGCTGGGACTAAGCCTTGGCGAAGTCCGCACCACAATGACCGCCGAAGAACTCCTTGGCTGGAGCGCCTACTTTTCAATCCTGAACGAAGACCAGCAGAAGGAAATTGAAAAGGCCAAACGCCGCCGCTAACCCCGGCGGCTTTTTTACGGCGTAGACTGCTTTTACGCTGGTATGACAGGTCGGTGGCCGATTACAACGCCAATATCAAGGTAAACGCCGATACTCGTCAGGCTGAAAGGTCTATATCTCAGTTAGAGCAAGCTCTAAAGCGTTTAAGCAGCGTAAAGACAGACATTGGTGGCGGTCTACAAACCAGAATCCAAGATATACAAAATGAAGCAGCTTCACTCGGTAGAAGTTTTCAACGCCTTGGAGGGTTAATTAAAAATGCAGCTTATGCTGGCGGATTTACGGCCTTAAGTGCCACTGTATTAGACCTAACAGCAAAAGTATCCAATTTAGGCTCGCTTATTCCAGGTATAGGTAGTAAGTTTGCGCAGCAAGCTGCCGCAGCCACTACATCCCTTGGGGTTGTCGAACAACTTCTTAATAGATTATCTGAAGCTGTAGCTGCTGTAGGTGGTCCCGGTAATGCAGCAGGTATCGCTGCCATAACAACAGCCTTAGTAGCTTTTGGCCCGCAAATAGCTCGTGCAGCTGTTGATACTGAAAAGTTGGGTGCCGCTCTTGGGGAGTTTGCATCTAAAGGGCAGAACAGCATAAACCCTATTGCAGACGCTGTAACAAAGTTAAATACAAACGTAAAAGCAACTGCAAGTTCGTTTGAACAGCTTATTGCAGGTAGCACGCTAAACCAACTTAACGCTCAATTACGAGATGCAGTCGAGCAAAGCGGAGCTTTTCATTCTTCGACAGTAGAAGCTGTAACTGCAGCAGAACAGCTTGTTGCAGTTATACGGACTCAAGCGGAGGAACAACGCGCCATAAACGATTTAGTGCGTAAAGCAAAAGGCATAACTCAAACTGAACTACAAGAAGCAAAAGCTATTAAATCTCTAGAGACAAAACGCAAAGCACAAGAGTATTACAACTTAGAAATTGACGAGTACAATCGACTGGCGCAAGAAGCTGCTGTAGTTACTAAGCAATGGGAGCAGAGCCTAAAAGCAGTAAATACTGCAGCTAAAGCCGGCGTTTTAGGAAGTTCAAGCCAGATTCGTGCACGTTTACAAGAGATGCGCGAAAACCGCAGGAGTGCGGATATTGCGCGTGAACGAAGCGCCGCTCTTATGGGGCAAGAACAGCGTATGCGTGGTGCGGCCTACCCACTTAGCCAAGTCCCTGCAAGAGGTGAACTATTCCCGGGAGGTCGTACAGAAACAGCAGCACGGCAATACAGAGATATGCTAAATGTGCAAGCGTTTGCGCAACAAGCAATAGAAAAAACTGGGAAAAGTCGTTTACAAACAGAAGCCGCTATATTCCGCACCACCAAGCAAATTAGCAATGCCCAAGCAGAACAAAACAAATTAGACGAAAACAGTGTTCAGATTATTCGTGAACAGAACGCATTGCTTTTAGAGCAATACAGATTGCGGCAACGGAAACCTATTGCTGCCATGACACCGCAGGAAAGAGCGGTTGGCGGTATTCTCGATCCAGCGTCATTACGAGCAGACAGAGAGCGTCGTGTAACACAGGGACGTGCCGCACAAAAGCGTACACGTCAAGTAGCAGAAAATGTTGCCATTGGCGGTGCCTTTCCCCTGCTATTCGGCGGCGGCCCCGGCGCAGTTTTAGGTGGTGCGGCTGGGGGCCTTATTCCCGGCAACCCCATGCTGTCGGTTGCCACTAGCGCAATCGGAGGAATTATCGACGCTTTTGTCAGCAAGATTGCTGAACTAGGTGTCGCCTTAAACAATGTTGGCAGTACGTTTGACACACTAAAAGAACGCGCACTTATCTCAAATCGAGAGCGCGAAAAAGAACTGGAGCTACTGCAAAATGCTGGTTTTGCTGCTACAGCGAACGCTGTAGCGCAGCAAGAACTGTATAAAATTATTGGCGTGTCAGGCGTCGAAAACCTTCGTGAGCTTGGTTCAGAAACAGACAAACTTAATCGTACATGGGCAGAGCTTGGAGTTCAAATTCAAGCTGTCGTTGCCGGCCCACTTACAGATCTGGCTCGGGTACTTAATGATTTGCTCGCACCAAAAGCAATGGCCGGGCGCGTCGAAGCGTTACGCGCAGATTTGGCACCTGCTCAGCGAGCAGGATTAAATAAAGAGTTACTTGCGTTAGGCGGCCCTGGATCAGCACGCTACGGCGCACAAACTAAAGGACTTAATGTCGTTGAAATTGAACTAGCCGCACGTAAGTTTCCAGAAAAAGTACAAGCCATATTAGATAAATACGGTCCTATGCGCGTGAACGCAGAGATTAAGTACGATCCGGTGCAAGTACGCGAGCAAACAGTCAGTATTCTGCAAAAACAACTAGAGGTTTTAGATATAACCAAGAAGTTCAGTGAAGCGGCTGCCGCACAGCGTGAATCTGATAGGCAGCGTTATGACCTTATTAAAGGTTATGAAGAAAGCATCGCGGCTATACGTCGCCGTATAGAAGATGAAATAACAAACAAGCGCTTAACGCTAATTCAAAAAGAGAACGAACTACTTGATATTCAAGCATCAATACGCCAAGAAAGCCTGGCAATAGGCAATATGCAAGCGCAGGCAACAGCTGGCGCAGGACTACCGACGGCAGCACGAGATGTAGCCCGACAAGCCGCAGAAGCTGTAAGCAGTTTCCAAGAAAAAGAACTTTCTCTTGCCGAGCAAGCTGCAAAACTAAAAAGGGACGCAGCCTTAGACGCCCTTCGCACAGATATAGAAGCCGCAAAATTCCAAGCGGATACGGCCCGCGAAGTAAGCAAGCTAAACGTCGAAACCGCCAAAAAAGTAGCGCAGTTTAACGAGTCCGTTCGCAAACAAAACCAACAACAAGACACTAGGCGCTTTGAAATCGAAAAACAGCTTGCTGAGATTCGCCTTAATGTACTAAAACAGGAACTCGATTTAATTAAAAAGCGGTCTTTTGAAACAAACCAACCAGGAGTGTTTAATCTTGCTGTTGAATCACTTCAAGATATTCTTAAGCAGCAAGAAGCGCTCAAAAACATTAAACCGCCTGCCCCCATTCAAACCGCAGGCGGACCAGCACTTCAAGGAGTATCACTTGCCGGGATAAACAGTCTGAATCAGCAGCTTCAGATTACGCAAGAACGCATAAACGCAGCAAAACTTGCACTTAATGATCTGTTAGCACTTAAAAATCAGCAAGAATTTACAACTAAAATGCAAAATATAGCCGAAAACATTGATGCTCCGTTAAAACAATTTACAGAAAGACTTGTAGAAGAAGAAGCAACCAGAACTCGATATATCGAGCTAGTAAGCCAAGGCGTAAAAGGTGTTGTAGCGGAACGCATTGTAGAAATAGAAAGTATGCGAGACCTGGCGTTGCTGCAGTACGACGCCGTTATCGCCACGCTTGAACAAAAGAAAGCACAGGAAGGCATTACTGATGCTCTTAAGGCTCAAATACAAGCGGAGATTGATTTGCAAAAAGCGCGTAGGGGTGAAGTCGCCGGTAAGGCAGCATCCGCCACGGGACAGGTACAGCTACAAGACAAAGGTAAAACTTTGCAGGAGTACATAACAAGGACACAGGAAGAGTTAAATGACTTGGAATCTCGTGCTGTACGTGTTGCCGATAGCATTACTAACGCCATCGGTAACTCGATGGCGCAAGGTCTTACCGGCCTCGTCGAAGGTACTCAAGAAGCGCAAGAAGTATTTGCTAATTTCCTCAAATCTGTGGGTGACATCTTAATTCAAGAAGGCACCCGCATGATTGCGATGTACATCGCCATCGGCATCGCCAAAGCCTTCGCGGGGTTAGCAGCCGGTAGTAGTAGCAGCGCCGATGCTATTCCGTCTACTGGCAACCCGGCAGCGCCCACTGTCAACGGGTTTGACACGGGAATGAATGCCGCACTTGCTGCAGAGGGGGCTTACTGGCAAGGAGGTTTTCAGGCATTTGCAAATGGCGGCATGGTGGATCGCCCTACTTTGGGGTTAGTTGGCGAAGGCGGCGAACCGGAATACATCATTCCTGCCTCCAAGATGCGCAGCGCCATGAATCGTTACGCAGCTGGCGCCCGTGGTTCCAGCGTCATCCCCGGCAGCGGCGAACAAGCGGCAGCTGGCACTGGCGGCGGTACTGCAGTTGCTGCACCAATCGACGTGCGCTACACAGTGGAGCGTATCAACAGCGTGGATTACGTCACCGCCGATCAATTCCGCAGCGGTATGCAGCAAGCGGCAGAACAAGGCGCCCGCCGAGGCGAACAACGCACCATTGCCAACCTTCGTCAAAATACGACCACTAGGAGGAAGCTGGGTCTGTGAGTCACGAAATTGCCTTCGCCCAATACCTGACGTTCCGCACGGAAACCAGCAACGTCCAGTACCACTTCCAGAATTACTGGATTAACGAAGACGCCCCGTTCAACGGCTCAACCTATGGCTTCATGCCATTTGCGTTTTCAGGTCTGACGGTGGCCAAAACCGGCGACAACCAACCCGCCACCTTGGTCTTCCCAAACAACGATCTAAGTCGTGGCTGGGCCGAAACTGCCGTCGTGGATCGCTGGATCGCACAGGTCAGCACCGTCGTGGTCAATCCCGACGACAAGACCGATTACACCTTGATCAGCACCTACGAATCCCAAGTCGTCAGCGGCAACTGGGACTCCACCAAGCTGGAATTGCAAACGGCTTCAGTTTTGGATGCAGTGGGTTCTGATGTACCACGCAAACGGCTGACCAAACGCCTTGTCGGCAATCTCCCCGTTACAGCCAGCGTGCGCGTGCAGTGATCGACCTGATCGGGCGGCCATATCGCTGGGGTGCAGACGGCACAGACCCCGATGGCGCCTTGGACTGCATCAATCTGGTCTTCACGGTGCTGGATCGCTTGGGACTTGAACGCCCACAACGCCGCCAGGATTGGTATGACGGGAAAAGGTATGCGATAGGCCGAGACTTATTGAGCTGGTGTCGTCAAGTTGAACAGCTTGAGTACGATGGTGACGTGCTATTGCTGCCGCAAACCACCACAGCCTTTGCGGTCTACTGGAGCCGGGGATGCCTTTACATCAATCAGCAGCTCAAGGCGGTGGCATGGTGCCCTATCGACAGATTGCCGACCTGCCGCTACTTCCGTTTGAAAAGCGTCTAATCAACGAGCTAGGTCTTAGCGAGCAAGAGTATAAACAGTTTGCACACGAAGTTCGCAAGCGTGGATATGTGCGCCCAGCTGAATACGCGGGCATTCCTGATGTGCAAAATGGTGCCCTAACTGTTGCCATTATTAGCCTTGTCATTGGCCTGGCATCAACAGCAGCGTCAATTTTTCTGGCGCCTAAACCCCGCCAACCTCAACAAACTCAATCCCAGCGTCCAAATTTCACATCACAAGACCTTGGTAGTGTCCAAGGCGCAGATATTTTCACCCCGTCATACGGGTTTAACTCCCTTCAGGAACTAGCTGCTTACGGCAATATCGTCCCAATCGTCTTTACTCGTCGCCAAACAAACCACGACGACCGGGGCGAGTTCCAAAGTGGCGGCGTCCTGATTTCACCCACCTTGGTGTGGTCCCGCATCAAGAGCTGGGGCACATATCAAATCAGCGAGATTATTGCTATTGCAGGCCAAGGGCCAATGGCTCGCCCCGATCTGGCTGGCATTTTCCTCGGAAATAACACGCTGGATGGCATCTTCAACGCTTACTTTGATTTCTACTGGAACGACGGCTCAGTAATAACTGATGGTGCCAGTCGTCTGCGGATGCGTAATAAGCGCTATGGCGAGTTAAGCATTGACGACGGACGCGGCGATTCCGAACAGGCGTTTTACGCCCCAACTTTTGATGGCGCCAACCAACCTGCCTTCAGTGGTGCATTTACCCCATCCAACCAAATCCGCTTCGGCGTTTATTCCGGCATCGCCAACGGCACCCCCGTCCGCCCCGACTGGGAAGTCCTTTCTGTCCTGAAAGACTGGGAGTACCAGCGCAAGTTCAGGATGCTGGTGCAGCAGAAAAAATACGTCGATCTGTATTTACGGCGCAATCATCCATGGGGCGGAGACTACCAACGTAACGGCATTACCGAAAACGCAGGTATGCCAGGAACGGGCGTCAACTATGCCCGTCGTATCGGCGTAATCGAACACAAAAGCGCATTAACCGGAGTCGTCACACGCCACACAAACATCGTCAAAACACCCGAACCTTATGACACAGAAACATGGTCAAATCTGACCGCAGAAGTAGAGGTGAACAAAGGGGATGAGATTGTAATCCTCATCGGCAAAGGTCGTCAAAACATCAGTCCGTTCCCGTATGAAGGCTCTGATGCAACTCCTCCCGAGGTTGAGGATGTTCGATCCAGCGTTGATGCAGAAGTACAACGTGCTGACAGCCTGCTGGCACTGGGCGCCACCTTCATGATTGGGCGTTCCACTTGGATCGTCATTGAGCGGCCCAATGAAACCTATGACCCCAACAGGGATAGCTCTAGCGGTTACTCTGTCCGACTTCGCTGCATCGAGGCATGGAGCAATTTGCAGCGCAAAATTGGCTTGGTATCCGAGGAGGCGATCAACGTAGAGACATGGCTTCCTAACTCGGATATTGACGAAGCCTTTTATCCCATCTTGCGTTTTGAGATGGGCAGCTTCCAGAACAACCGTCGCTGTGATGTAACTGAAATTGGCATCAAATCCCAGGTGTGGGCACGGTTCAACGGCATAACAAACTTCAATACGCTTTACACGCCATTCGGCATGGCGCAAGAAAACAATAGAAACAATGAATTGCGCGGCGGCAAAATGACGCAATACGTGCGTCGCCTATCGACGTTCGCGCTTGATGTTCGCCCCACTAATTCCGAAGCGGTAAGAAACTACAACCGTAACGAGGGCTGGACAAACTTGACCTTATTTGGTGTGGCCGGAGATTCACCTGTTGACATTTATTCTTTTATCCGCGTAACGCACCCCGATCGCTCACAACTTGAGTTTCGCCTGCGGCCATTTAACAGCGCAATTTTTACCCAACAAAGCGGTGGCGAAGACAATCTATTTGTTCTTGATGGTGGACGCGCTGGCTATCAAGAATGGACGACTGACACTTATCTGGGACAGTTCAAGGTTGGCGGACGCGGCCACTTTGCCAAATCACGCGACTACTTCACGCACAGGCAAATGGCAGTCGTGCCAGAAGCGATTGGAGACGTTGTTTACGGCCAATGGGTGCCAGATACAACTCGCATCGACGTTATCCCCGGCAGCATCACAGCAAACGAACCTGGACTTAATTACAACACCGGGGATCCCATTGGATTCAACACGCTTAGCAACATTATGTCTTCCGCACTGGGGGAAGATCCATACTTCAATAACCTGCCCAACGGTTCACGACGCACCCTTCCCAACTTTATTTACGACCGTGACGCCGCAACTCGTTCAATCAACATGACTCTTACATTGGAGTCATATCAACAAGATTTACCAACTACTCCACGCAACAAGTGGTGGCGTATTGTCGAAGTAGATGTGGCTTCGTTCACTGGTACTTGGAATAACGGCGATGTATTCACTAAGCACGCACGCAATGCAGAAGGCGTTCAATTTGCCTTTAGTTACACCGTAAGTATCCCCACAAAATACGTTGAATACGACAAGCCACGTTCAGCCACCCGTTTGTTCCAGCAGTACAGCGGCATTGCCGAAGTTTCGCATTACGGCGAACTGATTACTCGCAGCTGCGATGGCTCACCCGAACATGAAGTGGTGTACGTCAACGAATGCCTTTCTGAAGACGTAATTCCCGAGTATGCAAACTGCGCCGTTACCGGACTCAAACTCCGTTCCAGCGACAACTTCCAGCAGCTCGATCAACTGCGTTGCTACATGTCTAACGGCATCCAAGTAGAGCGGTTAATTGACAACGATGTTGCCTCAAGCAATTTGCTGACGGACCTGCTCTGGTACTTGGCAACAAATACAGACACTGGCGCGGGCAGCATTGTGAATAGCGGTCTTGTAGATCGCACTACCTTGATCGAAACCGGGCGTTTCCTTCGCGCCAACAATCTGTTCTATGACGACGCCATTGCCGAATCAATCAATATCCGTGGCTGGCTTTCTGAAATTGCGCCAAGCGTCCTGTGCTTTATGACGCTGAAAAACGGCAAGCTGGCGATCGAACCGGCCCTGCCTTACGACAGCAACTACAAGATCGCACCCAATGAAGCCCTACAAATCAAGGGCATGTTCACCGACGGCAACATCATCGAGGATTCCCTGAAGCTGGAATGGATCGACCTTGAGGATCGCAAGCTGTTCCAGGCCGCCGTCCTTTACAAGTGGGCTGGCACCAACAAATTGCCAGAGCAGCAAAGCGTACTGGTGCGTTACAACGACGCCGATTCTGCCGACCTACCCATTGAAAACTTTGAGCTGTCCCATATCACTGGTGACACTCATGCCTTGCTGGCCGCCCGTTATTTCCTGGCTGTCCGCAAACACGTCACCCATAGCGTCACATTCCAAACCTTGCCATGGGGTCTATCACTGGCGCCCGGCGACTACATCCGCGTTGCCACCGAGGTTAGCCCTTACAGCCCCACCAATAACGGCATCGTCAAGGAAGACGGCACAGTCATCGCGCTTAGCGAACTCAGTGACGGCAACTACAGCGTGTACTACTGGGACCGCAGCCAAACCGAGGTCTTTTCTGGAACGCTTCAGATCAGCGGCGGCGTTGCCCAAAACATGCGCGATTCTGTCTTCTCGATCATCGGCAGCAACGTCACGGCGCAGGTCTACCAAATCGAGGCGCTTGACGTAAACACCGATGGCATCGTGACGATTAAGGCCAGTAATCACCCAGTAAACTCAAGTGGACAGAGCCTGATCGCCCGCGACGTAATGGACGTGGACGACAACTTTGAAATCGTTGAGGGACCGGCACTCGAATGACCTTCCCATCCCTAGCGCCAAGCTCACGCAATTTCAACGCTGGCGATTACTCCTACAAAACGTTTAAGTCTCAAAACGGCTCCGAGACACGCATCCTGTACGGCGATAAGCGCACCGGCATGACGCTGGATCTGAGCTACGACAACATCCCAGACAATCAAGCCGACGATTTCATCGCTCATTACGACGACACGAAAGGCGGCTTTGAGACATTTGATCTGCCCGCAGGATTCCGCGCAGGCTGGAGCGGTACTGCTTCTGCGATTGATGCAGCTACGGGTAACAAGTGGCGTTACGACTCGCCGCCCGTCATCACTTCGGTGCGCCCCGGCATCAGTAGCGTTACAGTGAAATTGATAGGTGTCCTCTAATGGCAAAGGTTTACACCGGCAAAGACGGACGCCTGCTGATTGATGGCACGGAACAGATCAAGGTCAGCAGTTGGACCCTGACTGGTTCGCTTGAAGTCCTAGAAACGACCACCCTTGGCGACAGCCAACGCACCTACGTCCCCGGCGTCCAGGAGTTCAACGGCAGCGCCAGTCTTCTGTACTACAACGACGACGCTGATCGCAACGACGCAGCCACCGCACTCAAAAAAGTTTTGAAGGTTAGCGGCATCACCTCTAGCGATACGGTCAGCATGACCCTGCGTTTGGTCGAAGGCACAGCCAATCACGATGTTCAACTCACTGCCTACATCACCAGCGTCAGCTTTGGCGCCAGTGTTGGGGAAGTAAGCCGCGCCGAAATTTCATTCCAGGGCACTGGAGCACTAACTGCGGTGACGATCTGATGGGCATCTATCTTGGCCAGATTGGTCAGATCGAACTGACCCGTAAATCAAGCGAGGGTTCCAAAGAATCCATCGTCAATCCCAGCGACGTAAACGCCGGTCGCAATCGCTTTAGTTTTGATTTTGACGAAGGCACCCTGATTACGGGCGACCTGCTGGAGATTTCAACAACTGACGGCACAGGCCTTGATTTTGTTGATGCTTCCGGCTGGGCAGATAACACCGTCCACACCAGCGGCAATTGGTACGCCTTTATTGATGAGCTGGGCGGAATCAAGCTCTACGGCACGTTTGCCAACAGCCTTGAGGGTGGCGCCACGGGTGTCATTTCCCTTGCGGCGATTGCCCGCGACATCCCAATTTCAGTCACAGTCCGCGACCGCGACAGCCGCATTGTTGGCGACATTACGGACTATGAACTCAACACCAACCGCGAAACCGTTGATATTTCAGTCCTTGGCGACGAATACCGCCAACAGTACAGCAGCCTGATCAGCGGCAGTGGCCGTCTTACTGCTCACTGGGACTACACCAACAGAAAGGGCTACGAATCCGTCAACTACTTAATGCAGCTGGTACTGCGTACCGAGATTGGCTCAATTTTTCACGGCAAGTTTTACATCAAAGCCGAGGACACTACAGCGCAAACGGGCGGCTTTGCGGCCAGCCAAATCAATGACTCCTTGTGGTGGGAGTTTGATGCCTTGGTCACTTCTGCTGCCGTTAGCTTTACACCCGACAACATCATCGCTGGCGTGATTGATTTTGTTGCAACCGGGCCAATCAAACTGCGTGCCAGCACTCGCGTCGATCGTTATCTGCTGCAGGAAGACACAGGCAAGCTTGAACTGGAGCAGACTGCAGATTCGTACCTGCTTCTGGAAGAACCGGACTAAAGCCCTAGACTCTGATTATCTGTAAAAGTCGCTAGGGCACTGGGGCATGGCCGACCTAAGGATCAGCGAATTAGCCGCGCTAGCCGGTGGCGATCTAGCAGCTGGTGACCTCCTGGCCGTTGTTGATAACAGCGCAAGCGAGACCAAAAAGATCACGGTTACCGATTTAGTCGGTAATGCCACCACCCTGATCGCTGACGCCACCATCCCCGGCGCCAAAATCCTTTTCGGCAGTCAGCAGATTGCTGGTACAGCACTGGTCAATGGTGCAGTCGGCGCCACCCAACTAGCAAGCGATGCCGTAACCGCCGTCAAGATTGCGGACGAAGCCACCGTTGATCTGGTCACCACGCTGCCCGGAAGTGGCGCATTCGTTGGTCAACTTGCCCTCGACACCGACGACAGCAAGGTCTACTGCTGGAACGGATCCAGCTGGGTCAGCATCAAAGCCGCCGGATCGGTCAACAGCGTTGTCGGCAGCACCGCTGGCATCGTCAATATCAGCATCACGACTGTTGGCGATGAAGTAACCATCAGCACGTCGCTGGACAACACCTCTGCTGGCGCTCAATTCCTTGCCGGTCCAAGTGGCAGCGCTGGCGCCGTCAGCTATCGCACCATCACAGCAGCGGACCTTCCAACCGCCACTACCACTGACAAGGGTGCAGTTGTCGTCAATGGCAATGGCCTGACCCTCAGCGGCAGCACCATCCAGATAGACAACACGGTCACCGCCAACACCACCGAATACCACGTCACCAAATACGACGCCAACGGTCTTGTTACTGATGGCCGTCAAATCACCGCAGCCGACCTACCTGCCGCCGCTGCTGGAACGGCTGGCGCTGTGTATCCCGGTAGCGGTCTAACTGTTGGGGCAGGCGGCGAACTCAATCACAGCAATTCCGCCACTCCCGGCACCTACACCAAGGTTGTCATTGATGCCCAAGGTCACGTCACTGGTGGCACGACGCTTGCAGCCGCAGACATCCCAGACATCAGTGCCGTCAAGCTGACGACCGGCACCCTTCCCGCCGACCGCGTTGGTGCAAACAGCATCGTCGGCACAAAACTGGCGGACGCCTCCACCGTGAAGTTCGGTGGTTCAGGCTCAACCGCAGGCGTCGTCACCTTCCCCACGGCTGACTTCAAAGGCCAGTATTTCTGGGACGAGCTGAACGGTGACCTTTACATCTGGTCTGGCAGTGCATGGCTGCCCGTCACCATCACTAGCGGTGAAATCATTTTCGCTGGTACTTATGACGCCAGTGTCAACCAAGTTGATTCAGTCACCTCTGCCGGTTCTGCACTTGGCCTGACGATTGGTGGTGCATTGCCCGCCGCCTCCACAACCAACAACCGCTACTACTTGGTGGTTAGCACCTCGGGTACGGGTTCTGGTAACGCCCCACCGGAAGCCCTGGCGCCGCCGGACATGATCCTGAGTAACGGCACTACTTGGGAACTAATTGACGTTTCTGGCGCTATTGCCGGTCAAACCGCAACGAACATCAGCTTCACGCCTTACGGCGACATTTCATCGACCAATGTTCAGGCCGCACTGCAGGAGCTGGATGATGAAAAGCTCGGCACTGCACTGACCGATGGTTACTTGTATGTGGGTAATGCCAGCAATGTTGCGACTGGCGTTCAGTTCACTGGCGATGTAACCATCAGCAATACCGGCGTCACAAGCATTGCATCTGGTGCAATCGTCAACGCCGACATCAACGCATCCGCTGCAATCGCCTACAGCAAACTTGCTGCGCTATCGCCGGGCTATGTGGTTGTTGGTGATGCCGTTAGCACCCCGACAGCGCGTGAGATTACGGGCGACATCACGCTGAGCAACACGGGCGTTGCAGCCATTGCCGCTGGCGTCATTGTTGATGCCGATGTGAATGTCAGCGCCGCGATCACAGGCAGCAAGGTTGCGGCTGGTACGACGAGCGCACGCGGCACCCTGCAGCTGACTGATTCCACCAGCAGCACCAGCATCACGACGGCTGCGACACCTAACTCGGTCAAGTCTGCTTATGACCTAGCCAATGCTGCGCTGCCCAAATCGGGTGGCACGATGACTGGGGCGATCACCTTTGCTGCCGGTCAAACCATCAGTGGCTACGGCGCAATCGACACAGCCCAGACCTGGACG
>Ga0222713_10004759_pt1 | contig 13477 bp, 16 predicted proteins | sample C33_649DmetaG_FD_165061 | JGI IMG/M metagenome (GOLD analysis project Ga0222713, IMG submission 165061) | Estuarine water microbial communities from San Francisco Bay, California, United States - C33_649D | ecosystem: Environmental > Aquatic > Marine > Unclassified | place: USA: California...
TAACGCCTCTCAAGTTCTTTATCGTAGAATCTGTGAGGACATCATTAAGTGTCTTCAGATTATTCCACCTAAGAGCATCTTGTATCAGGCATATGAGAATGCTATCGGTAAGGAGAATATGAGCGTACTTAGTTCTTTCTCTAAGCTTCCGATGTACAACTTCGGGGTTAGGGTCATCAGCGATATGAACGACGTAGACCGCGCCTACTTGGAGCAGAACATTCAGGTGTCTCTGGCACAGAAGGAGATTGACTTGGAGGATGCTATTGCTATTCGCCAGTTGCGTGATATTGACCAAGCAGAAAGGCTGTTGGTTGTACGCCGCAAGAAGCGCATCAAGCAGCAGCAAGAACAGGCACAAGCCAACTCTCAAGCACAAGCCCAAATGAACGCTCAGGTAGCACAAGCCACTTCACAGGGCAAGATGCAGGAAGAGCAGATGAAGGCGCAGCTGGAGGCCCAGAAGATTCAGTTGGAATCACAAGCGAAGGCTCAGCTTATGCAGCTGGAGTATCAGCTTAAGATGCAACTTGAAGACCTAAAGGGACGCTATGGCGTTGCCGAACAGCAGATTGAGTCTGGTGTAAAGCAACAGCTTGAGAAGACGAAGGAGGACCGCAAGGATGAGCGCGTAGTAAAGCAAGCTGTCCAGCAGTCTAAGCTTATCAGCCAACGCAAGGGAGACCGCCCAGAGCTTGAGGAACAGACGGACATCGTGGATATCATATTGAATAAATAACTACTTTTGTGAGTGCATAGCGTTGCACCTTTAACTTTTAACTTTTTATTTTGCTATGTCGTACAGCAATATCAACAACCCAGCGAACTATCAGCTGGCAACCTTTGGACAGAAGGGCTTTCGGAAGATCACTTCCTCATTCACGCCCGTAAGCGATGAATACTATCGCGTTGTCTATGCAATGGAAGATTCTACGGTAACTGTAGTTGCGGAGAGCGGCGACTCACTAACGAGTGAACTGCTTTTGGCGGGAACAGCTATTTATGGCTTGTTCTCTGCTGTCTCTTGTTCATCAGGTACCATTTTAGCATATATCGCCTAAGAGATGTTAGGACTTGGATTAGGTTTGTGGAGACGTCTCGGTCAGGCCGCAAATGGCTATATTGAGATTTTCTGGAATACCTGTCGTGAGGTCTGGAACGTTACATCCGATAACTGGGATACCTAAAACTATTAAGAGATGGATTTAAGAGGTCAAGAAATTAAGAATACCTACGGCAACGTAGTAACGGTTGGCAGTAGCGCTGGCGCTCCCACTACGGGTGAGCTTACCAACGGACAGAACACCAGCTTCACCAGCACATACTTGGGTGGAAACTTCGGTATTGGATCTGCGCCTACGGCCTACGGTTCACTGAACGTACTTGGTATCGGTAGTGCTGCCTCTGCTGGAGGTGCCATCATTGATATTGTAGGAACGTCAGGCCGATTGGCGAGCATCTATACGGAATCAAGCGGTAAGCTTGTGTTGACTGCTGACCCCACTAACGCTCAGACATCTTCTGCTTTGGAGTTTAATGTGGACGGCAGCAATGCTATGTTCATTGATTCCTCCCAGCGAGTTGGTATTGGCACGACTTCGCCATCTAACTTACTTACAGTAAGCGGAACTGGTTATATTTTCAATTTAAGTGGTGGCGGCTCAAGTAGAATCGCAGGTGCGGTAAATAATACAAGCGGTAATCTTGAGTTTGGACTTGAGGGTTCTGTTGGTAATCAATTATTTAATGGTGCTGCTGCCTATGATGCGGCTATTGGAACATCAGTAAATAAGCCACTTCATTTTGCTACAGATACAACAGTAAAAGCAACCATTACTTCTGATGGCAATGTTGGTATCGGCACGACTTCGCCTTCAACCAAATTGCACGTTGCGGATAGTGCAGCCGTAGGTGTTAATGTAACGAGTTCTGCGAGCCAAGCGTATATGAACTTTACCTCCGTTAATACCGCAGGATTTGAGCCGTTTATTGGATTCGGTGGAACATCAGCAGGCGACCAAACGCAAATGATTGGAATAGTCAATGGTGGCGTTCGTTGGACTGTTGCAGGAACCGAGCGTATGCGCATCACCTCCGCAGGAAATGTCGGTATTGGTACGAGTTCGCCTTCTCAAAAGTTATCTGTCAATGGAATTGCTGCTGTTTTGGGAGGCAACCAACTTCGTTTGTACCGCACAGACAACGCTACTTACGGCTCTATTGAGTACCTAACAGGTGCAGGTGGTTTTAAGTTTGACGATGCCAATGGCGATGGATATACCTTTGCTCAAGGAGCAAATACTTGGTTGACTATCACCTCCGCAGGCAATGTAGGCATCGGCACGACTTCGCCCTCCCAAAAGCTACACATAGATGGTAGCGCACGAATCACGGGTGCTATCTACGACTCCAACAACGCAGCTGGAACATCAGGACAGGTTCTCTCTTCTACAGGAACGGGAACTGACTGGGTTTCATTATCTGAGATTTCAGGTGTTGACGGAACAGGTACGGCTAACTACATCTCTAAGTGGAGCGATACGGACACCATCACTAACTCACAGATTCAAGATAACGGAACTACGGTTGGTATTGGTCAGGCTCCATCTACGGCTAAGCTTACTGTAAGCGGAGACATCCAGACGGCTGCTCCCGAAACAACCACTGCTTCTGCTTGGAAGCTTGGTAACGTAGGATTGGGTGGTGTCTTTGTAGGTGCTGCTGACTATGTAACGATTTCAGTAGGGGGCTTGGTTGTTAAGTTGCCCATTGCCATCTTCCCTGAGACACAAGACTACTACGACCGCGTCATTGCTGACGGAGGTACGTTTGAGGGCTTGCTTGGATACGAAAGTGCGGTGACAATTCTAAAGGCAGAATAAAGATGAGTAACTTCTATGAAGATGCATCGGTTGTTATGGTTCCATCTGGTTACAAAGACCAGAAGGTATATAGCTCGGTGCCTGATGACGGCTCAGCCGATTTAACATTCTCACGTTCTAATGATACTGCCACCCGCGTAGGTCCTGATGGGTTGATTGAAAAGGTGCGGACTAACTATATACTTCAAAGTAATTCATTTGACACCACTTGGATTACTACTGACTTAACAGTAACAAGCGGAGCGACTGACCCAAACGGAGGTACTACGGCTTGGACTATTGCGAATACCGCAGCGAGTGGTATCATACAACAAGCTGCAACGCTTGCTGGCCTTCGTTCGGTTAGCATTTACGCAAAGGCTGGAACGCACCGATACCTTTATATGGGTGTTTACGTTGGTTCGGGAACTCAATCATATCAAAATTTTGACCTTCAAGATGGAGTTATTACAAGTGGCACTCAAGGTCGCATTGAAAGCATAGGCGGAGGTTGGTATCGTTGCACTTCCTATGGTGCAGACGGCACGACTGGTGGCGTTCAGATAATTCCATCTAATAACTCAAGCGGTGCTTCAACCACAAATGGCAACATCCTTATTTGGAATTGTCAGTACGAGGGGGGCGATATCGCAACCGACTACATCCCAACAACCACCTCTGCTGTATCTGTAGGACCTCTTTCTAACATCCCTCGCCTTGACTATTCGGGAGGGGCTAATAGCCCTTCTCTTTTGCTTGAGCCACAACGGACAAACACCGCATATCCAAGCGAGGACTTTAGTGGTTATACGAGTTCGTCCACAACTATCGTTTCAAATCAAGCCGTTAGCCCCGATGGCTATACGAATGCCGACCTAATTTATCCAACATCAAGCGGGAGTTTTGCTGGTAAATATAAAACTTTAGCACCAAGCACTACGGGTGTTGTTTCTTGTTTCGTTAAGCAAGCTGGTAAGCGTTACGCTATTATCGGAACGGATAATACTGCCCCATTTACTTGCGTTTTTGACTTGCAAACCGCAACGGTAGTTTACGAGGCAACGAACTACACGGGCAAAATAGAAAGCTACGGAAACGGCTGGTACCGAATTTCGGCCACTTATACTTCATCGGCTGGAAATGTATACCCATTTATCGGTGTTGCTGATGCCGCTAATGGAAGCGTAACAGTTGACGGAACAAATGGTCTATACATTTGGGGTTTTCAGTACGAATTAGATGCATCCTACGCCACCTCGTACATCCCCACCCTTTCGGCTGCGGTGACACGGGGGGCCGACGTTGCGTCTAAAACGGGCATTTCTTCTTTGATTGGGCAGACGGAGGGGACTATGTATTCTGAATTTATTGTAAATGGTTTTGCTGATTATGGTACACCTCTTTGCATCAATAATGGAAGCACAAATGAAAGTATTTGGCTTACAACATTTGCAAATGGAGATATTCGTGCAGAGGTTTTCTCAAGTACTGGCGGTGGTATTCAAGCATCTTTCATAAAAAGTGGAAATGTAACTGGTCAAGTTTACAAAATAGCCATTGGCTACGCTTCAAATAATTTTGCTTTCTATGTGAATGGAACTCAAGTAGGTTCTACTGATACAAGCGGAAGTGTACCAGTTGGAATTGATAGAATAGATTTTGACTATGCAAATGCAACATCTTTTGTTAAAAGTGCATTAGAAATTAAACAAGCCCTCGTTTTCAAAACCCGCCTTTCAAACGATTCGCTCTCACTCTTAACCACGCTCTGATGAGTTATTTATCTGATGCATCATTAGTAATGATTCCCTCTGGGGTGGAGGCAGGTACTGTCTTTACCAGCAAACCAGCGGGGGGTAGTGCTGACTTGACCTTTACTCGTAGTAACGATACGGCAACGAGGGTGGGTCCTAATGGATACATTGAGAAGGTACGGACGAATGCTGTTTTGCATAGCGAAGACCAAAGTAATGCAGCTTATAATGTAATAAAACAAAATATAACTTCAATTACTTCAGAATCAAATCCATTAACGGGCACCAATAATGCTTATAAGGTACTGTGTAATGGTTCTGCTGACCCATATGTAGGACAGCAAGTTTATGGGCTTTCAAATGGCGAAAACACCTTCTCTTGTTGGCTTTGGACTGACAGTGGCGAAAGCACAGAGGCATCTTTGTTTTTTTATAATGCTGCCACTACGGAAATTTTTTCTGAAACACTAACCATAACTACAACGCCGACAAGATATTCAATAATAGCAGACTTTACGAGTATTGGTGCGTTGGCTGTTTGCCGTATTGATTTACGAAATGCTTCAGGTTCTCCTACATACTTGTATACTTATGGATGGCAAGCAGAAGTTGGCTCCGTAGCAACCGACTACATCCCAACCACTACGGCAGCAGTAAGCGTAGGACCAGTAGCCAATGTTCCCCGTATAAGCTTTGACCCTGTCCTTCCGCGTACAGGTTCTTTGCTGTTGGAGCCACAGCGGACGAACTTGATTACCTACTCGGAGCAACTTGATAATGCGTCTTGGACTAAAAATGTTTCCACGATAACGGCAAACAATGCAACAAGCCCCGACGGATATCAAAATGCTGACCTTTTAAGCGAGGCAACCTTTACAAATGACTCGGCTTCGGCTTACCAAACATTAAGCGTAACGGCAAGCGTGCCATACACCACAAGCGTATTTTTGAAACAAGGCGCGGGGCGTTATGCGTTTATAAGAAACTACTATTTGGCTGGCGGTCATTACTACACGGTAGTAATTGATTTGCAAACGGGAACTATTACGCAAGCAACGGCAGGCGGTAGTGTTAGCGGAGCGTCTTCTACCATTACCGCGTATGGAAACGGCTGGTACCGAGTTACTGCAACGCAGACAAGTTCTCAAACTTCTTTGCTGCCTATTTTCGGCATAAGTGATGTGGCAACGCCTACGATTGGAGGATTTGGACAAATTACGGTTTCTTCAAATGATGGCCGTACGATTCTGCTTTACGGATGTATGACGGAAGCAGGCTCCTACGCCACCTCCTACATCCCAACCTATAGTGCTGCTGTAACAAGGGGCGATGATACTGCATCTAAGACGGGGATATCTTCTTTGATTGGACAAACAGAGGGGACTTTGTTTTTTGAATATATACCAAATGTAGTTAGCTCATCCATATCTCAAGACTGGGTTCCTATTGGAATTAGTGATGGAACAAGCGCGAATTCTATATATATGAATGATTACAACGATTCTTTATATTTTGTTATACAAACTGGCGGAGTCATTCAAATGAATTATACTTATCCAAACTTAATTGCTAACAATACTTACAAAATTGCAATTGGTTACGCTAATAATGATGCTGTTGTTTATATAAATGGAACACAAGTAAATGCTGATACAAGCGTGTCTGTTCCATCAATGAGTAAGATTTCACTAAACTCATTTACAAGCCTAATACATATTGGCTCAATAACGGTAAACAAAATCCTCCTATTCCAAACCCGTCTTACGAATGACCAATTATCACAAATAACAACTCTCTGATATGGCACAACATTTTTTAAAATACGGATTCAAGAACCCAACAGCTTGGGAGGCCGCTAAGGCTGAGATTGAAATCACCACCACAGATCCTGACGGCAATGAAGTCAAGAGCTGGAACCCAGCCCTTGTGGATGTGGTCTACTACATTGGCAACCTTTGTGAGCAATGGGGAACAGACTCTGAAGGAAACCCTGTTTGTGAGGTAACATCTCCCTTGATTAGTGTGGATGTTGTTTGGCACGATGAGCCATTGGCAACGTGGGAATCGGCTATCGTTTGGCCTGTGCCAGTTGGCGTGTCATCAATGGGTTACAGCCTTGACAAAGAGTATGCTGAGGCGTACTGCGTGGCCAACCCAGACGCGGCCTACTGCCAGCCTCCAGCCCCAATTGACCAACCTTAAAATAGTATCTTTGCATTATGGCTACGATAAATCATAAGACATATAACGAGGCAACGGAGACCTTCAAGGACTTTAATGTCTACGACGGTAAGGAGACCCTTATTTTTAAGGTGGATGGCTCAGAAGGCAATGTAGGTATTGGTACTGCCGACCCGCAAACAATTCTTAATGACTTTAGCACAAGCGCAAGAGGCCTTGCAATTTCAAATTCCTATCCACTTCTTGGCTTTTCCGATACGGATGGGGGTAAGTTTTTTGTAGGCACTCAAGCCAACATTGGATACATTTGGAACAATGGAACATCCGATATAATTGTTGCAACCAACGCTGCCGAGCGTATGCGCATCACCTCTACGGGCAATGTGGGAATTGGTACGAATTCTCCTTCTTACAAGTTAGACATAACTGCTATAGGTTATGGCATTCAACATTATGCTGATGCTTCAAATAGTTTAAGAAGTTATGTAGGCAGTACTTATCAAGTTCTTGAAGCAACCACGCCTTCGGGAGTAAGCCAATTTGGATATGTAAGCAATAATTTTTATGTAGAGGCAGGTGGCTCCGAGCGTATGCGCATCACCTCTGCGGGTAATGTGGGAATTGGTACGAGTAGTCCAAGCAATCGTGTACAAAGCCGAAGGGATGCCACAACTGATTCTTCAAACTCTCAATTTGTTGCTGAAACAAGAACGGGAACGGTTGGACAATATGCCATTTATGCATCCCGATTTGACGATGGCACAGGAGCGGGATTTACACCTATTGTTTTTGGCGCAGTACAAACTGCCGCCGCAGGAAGAACGGGAGATTTTGTTGTAGCCGTTTCAAACACAGACAATGTTAATTTGTCAACCCACGAACGCCTCCGCATCACCTCCGCAGGCAATGTAGGCATCGGCACGAGTACGCCTGCTTCAAAATTGCACATTTATGATGGAGATGCATTTTTAGGTTTAGATTGGGCAAGCGCAAATTATGAAGCTACTCCAAGACAATTTAGAATAGCATCTAACGGAAATAATAGCGGTTATATAACGCAAGCTGCTTACAATTCATCAGCTACTGCTGCAACAACTTTTTTCAGAAGCTATGTCAACGCAGCATCTTCGGGGGCTTTGGTTTTTGAAAGCGGTGCGGGTAATTTTAATACAAATAGTGGAATTCCAACATCGTATACCGAGAGTATGCGTATCACCTCCGCAGGCAATGTCCTTCTTGGTAGTCAGCAAGTATTAGGTGTAAATACGGAAGATGGTTCAGACAATGGCTACATTGCATTAGCAGGCGCAGGTGGGGATGGCGTTGCACGAGGCGGACATATTTACCTATCGGGCAACGAAAGAACTGTTGATGCGGGTTCTATTGTGCTTGCAGGTGGAACTACGAGTACGGGTACGGGAGCAACAGCAGCGATTGTTTTTAGAACGAACGGAAGCGAGCGTATGCGTGTTCTCGCGGCAGGCGGCCTAACTTTTAACGGAGACACGGCAGCAGCCAACGCCCTTGATGACTACGAGGAGGGGACTTGGACTCCAGTATTAGTTGGCGCAGCGGTTAGCGGCACGTACGAACTTGGCGATACCTACGCAGTTTATACTAAAATCGGCAGACAAGTAACGGCATCAATGCAAATACAATTAGCATCTTCTATTACGGGCGGAGGTTCAGGTTATGCGGCAATTTATGGTCTACCATTTGTAAAAATAGCAAATGCTCAATTTCAAGGTGTTTGTAGTTTTGAAGGGGTAGCATATTCGGCCGATATAGTTACGACGGAATTTACAAGCCCAACAGGCGCGGTAAGTACTATTTATTTCCGACAAAGCGCAAGCAATTCAAGTGGTTCGGATTTGCTCATTAGTGCATTTTCGGCAGATGATGTTATAAAAATCACACTTACCTATTTCGTATAAAAAATAAAACTAAACAAAATGATTGAAGAAAACATCTATATCTCTGCCTTCAACATCAAGCCCGATGGCACGATTGAAGTACGCAAGACCACCGATGTGGTAAAGGATGGCGCAGTAATCGCCTCATCTTATTGGCGCACGGTATTGCAAGTGAATGACCCCTCTGCCGATGAGGTCTTGGGAGTTGGTACTTACTACCGCAACTTGGCGCAAGATGCTTGGGACACTGCCCCTGCACCCGTTGTTGAACCTCAACCATAATAGATAATGACTACCTACACTTGGAACTGCAAAACCGTTGATGCCTATCCCTCCTACGATGAGCTAACAGACGTTGTATACAATGTCCATTGGATTCTCGCTGGAGAGCGCACCGAAGCGGCCGTCACCTATTCTACCTCGTTGTATGGCACCATCGCCATCAGCTTGGAGGACCTTTCTCCCGACACCTTTGTACCCGTTGACCAACTCACCAATGAGATGGTTACTGGATGGGTAGAGAGCGCAATGGGCGAAGAGGCAGTAGCTGAAAAGAAGGCTACCATTGACGCTGAGCTTGAGTCTCAAATCAACCCCACGACCGTAACGATTACGATCGGAGCCTAAGGCTCACTTATTATTTGTGCGATGAAGGTGGCTAATGCCGCCTTTTCGTGCTTTTGTATCTTTGTAGAATGGCAGTACAAGTAGATTACCGTATAGCACCCAGCGATCAGTTCAGCGTTTACAACCCTGACACTAAGCTCAATAAGACCATCACCTACTTTACATTGCTTGCAAAGATTAGGGGTGATCTAAATCTGTCTGGGACATCAGGAGGTGGAGACATCACTGGAAGCGGTGAATACAACTACGTTGCTAAGTTTGATGGGGAGAAGTCCATCACCAAATCTCAGATATACGATAGCGGCATAAACGTAGGCATTGGAAATTTTGCTCCTGCCCATAAACTGGATGTATCTGGAGGAACCTATTCTGATTACTTCCAACTTGATACCTCTTATTCAGATGGCAATACTGCTGGTCGCTTCTCTTGGAACCCAGACAGGGAAACAGCAGAACTTGGCTTAGATGGCACTGTATCGCTTATCTTAGGTCAAGACATACTTTGGTACGTCAAGAACCAGTCAGGCTCTTCTATACCCAAAGGAAGGGCTGTACGGGCCTCTGGTGCGTTGGGCGCATCTTCACGAATTACCGTAGAGCCGATGGTGGCTGACGGAACCGTATCTCCAAAGTATCTATTGGGCATTACCATTGAGGAGATTGAAAACGGAGGAGACGGCTTTGTCATTTCTCAAGGAAAGATTCGCGGCATTGACACCTCTGGATACACAGCGGCTGGAACTGTTTTGTATTGCGATCCAGCAAACGCAGGACAGTTTACAGAAACGGAGCCTACTGCTCCAGACTTAAAGCTTCCTATTGCCTTTACCGTTGACAAGAAAAGTAATGGAACATTAGCTGTTCGTGTTACGGCAGGAACTACTATTGGCGAAGCAAACGATGTTCAGATTACATCCGTATCTGACAATCAATTCTTACGCTACAATTCTACATCAGGGGCTTGGGAGAACGAGACGGTCACATTTGGTACCGTAACCTCTATTGCTACAACAGCCCCCATTACAGGGGGAACGATTACGACCACTGGAACAATTGGTATCACCCAATCAGGAGCCGCAGCAGATGGCTACCTATCCTCAACAGATTGGAATACATTCAATAATAAAGCCTCTGACGCCTTTAAGACAATTGCTGTTAGTGGGCAGAACAATGTAGTGGCAGATAGTGCCACAGACACGCTTACATTGGTTGCTGGTAGCAATATCACCATCACTACAGACGATACTACAGACTCTATTACCATCACCTCCTCTGGTTCAACAGCGGGTAGCGGAACCACAAACCAGATAGCGAAGTGGGCATCTTCTACAACGCTTGGCGATAGCTCTATCTCTGACGTAGGAACGGCCGGCACTACCATCAGCATCAACTCATCAGGAACAGCTACGTTTGATAATGAGATTATAACGGAAGATTCTGTCCAGATATTCAGTGATTCATTTGAGACTCAAATTGTTATGGCGGATGCATCAAAAACATCTGCTTTCTGGAGAGTGGGTATTGACAGTGCATCAGCAGCCTATATTGCTTTCTCTACTGGAGGATCTGCGCCATACGATAATCATATGGTTATTAGCCGTGCTGATGGAGGGCGCGTAGGCATCAAAACAGCGGCACCAACAAAGACCCTCCACGTAGCAGGAACAGCTTTGATTGAGTCAACAGCAACCGTAGAGGGAAGCTTTGAAATGGGTGCGGATTTCCGCCCAAGCGTTACGACCTACACCGCGTCATCAGGCTCCACAACCAACGTATCGTCCTCTGACTATATTGTCTTTATGGACTGGACAGGAGGCGCAGGTACTGGCAACGCATACCTACCAACGCTCTACGGATACGGCTCTTACAATCCTGTGTTTAGGTTCTTAGCAAGTGGCAACGTAAGTGCTTCAAACATTGTACGGGTCTATCCAAATACATCAGACATTGGAACAAACATCAATGGCAACGCCTATGTAGAACTTGCCGCTGCCTATGCTGTTGTTACAGTAGTGGCAATAGCTGGACAATGGTATATTCTTGATTCGCGTTAATTCGTATATTTGCTATCTAATTAAACATAATTTACTATGGCCAAAGTAGATGAACAACTCGTTCAAACAATCCGAGACATTCAGAAAGATATGCAGACCGTACAGCACGAGCTGGGCGCTATTCTGCTTATGAAAAACCGCGAGCAAGAGCTTCTTACCATCTTCAAGGAGTTGGATGCTAAGCTTCAAGCTACGCGAAAAGAAATCTCTGACCAGATGGGTGATGGATCTTTGGATCTTTCTACTGGAGAGTTTACTCCTTCAGAACCCGCTGAAGCAGAGGTTGTTGAATAAGCCCCATCCCTTTATTTGACAAGCAGAAGAGGCCCCAAAAGGGGCCTTTTTTGTTTTCTATCTTTGTAGCAACAGAACTCATTTTACTTGACCCATAATGTTTATTAAGACTATAAAAGAAAAGTGTATGGCATTTGCTGACATTTTCAAGGACACGAATGAGTACAACGAGAAAACCATCATTGGCTTTCTGTCCTTTGCGGTTATGGTGATTGTGATGATTGCCGACGTTGTTACTGGCTGGATGGGCAAGGATTTGCTCGTCAATGAGTTTATCTACAACAGCTTTGTGTTTGTTACACTTGGAAGTTTCGGCATTGCTGGGCTTGAAAAATTTGCAAAGAAATGAGCAAGATTACAGAGGTAGGCGAGGACACGATGCTTGGCGTTAGCGTTAAAACATTGATTGCTTTAGCTATTGGCCTATCCGTTGCAGTAGGGATGTACTACGATGTTAAGGGGGAGATTGAGATTGCAAAGCAGTTGCCCGAACCCGCAGTATCACGAACCGAGTTTGATCTCAAAGATGAGTTGGTGCGCTCTACGATTATGTCCAACGCCAAAAACATTGAGGAGATGAAGGCACAGTTAGACAAGATTGAGAACCGCTTATTTGAAATCCGATGAAATCGCTACTCGTTTCTTTATTTTTGATTGTTCCGTTTGTTGTTTCACACAAGCAACCAGAAGGAAAGAGCGTAATAGAGTTTAATGCGGAATTCAACAAAGACAACGGCTACAGAGATTTAAGCCGCATATCAGGCGCCAAGCTATATCGCATTGATATTGAATCAAAGCCTGCACTACGCGAAAAGTATAAGATTAAATCTTTGCCTACAATCATCTATTTTAACGATGGCCAAGAGCGCTATCGCTGGGAGGCAGGCATTGATATGAAGCTTCACGTGCACTTTACGGAGATCAACGAAGTATTAGCCAGATACTGATGAAGAAGTTAATCAATGGTCTTATAAAGGCATTCTTTGAATTTATATCTTATATGTGATGGATAACAGAATTAAAAATATGCTCAAGCGTTATAGCCTCTCTGGTGTAAACAAGCCAAAGAGAACGCCATCTCACCCTAAGAAGTCTCATATGGTACTCGCTAAGGTTGGAGATAAGGTAAAGCTTATTCGCTTTGGAGAGCAGGGAGCATCTACGGCGGGAGCGCCCAAAGCAGGTGAGTCTGATCGTATGAAGAAGAAGCGTGCATCTTTCAAGGCACGCCACGCCCGCAATATCGCTAAAGGTAAAATGAGCGCAGCATACTGGGCTGACAAAGTAAAATGGTAAATGGCAACAGCAACGAAAAAGAATCCAAAGCTATGGAAGCAAATAGTTGCACGCATCAAGGCTGGAGCGAAGGGTGGCCGTGCTGGTCAATGGAGCGCAAGAAAAGCACAACTCGCTGTATCTGCCTACAAGAAAGCAGGAGGATCCTACGCAGGCAGCAAAAAGCAAACAGATCTATCTAAGTGGACCAAGCAAAATTGGCGCACTAAATCTGGCAAACCATCAAGTGAAACTGGAGAGCGTTATCTCCCAGAAAAAGCAATCAAATCTCTGAGTTCTTCAGAGTACGCAGCAACGACTCGTGCTAAAAGAGAAGGCACCAAAAAAGGAAAGCAGTTCGTTGCTCAACCAAAATCAATCGCAAAAAAGGTAGCTAAATACCGCAAGTAGCCCATACGGAAAACGGTCCAATTGTGCAAGGTGATATTCTGTAATTTTGCCTTGTATAATCAAATTTAATTTCGTATGGACAATCCATTAGAGCAAGCGCTAAAGGC
>Ga0222713_10004760_pt1 | contig 13475 bp, 5 predicted proteins | sample C33_649DmetaG_FD_165061 | JGI IMG/M metagenome (GOLD analysis project Ga0222713, IMG submission 165061) | Estuarine water microbial communities from San Francisco Bay, California, United States - C33_649D | ecosystem: Environmental > Aquatic > Marine > Unclassified | place: USA: California...
AGGCGATCTGGCCCGATGGCCCGCTTCTTGTCGTCCCTCTGCACCTCGATCCAATCCTTGATGATGAGGGTTGGACGGTGGTCGTACCTCGTCTGGATCAGCTTCTTCTGGGTGATGTTCACGGGGATGGCTGTAGCCATGTCCGTTCCAACTCCGTAGACACGAGGCACGAGGGGGTTGTTGTGCTTGTCGAACGGCATCGAGTTAGCGTCGATCATCAGGTTCTCCGAGATGGCAGGATTGCCCTCGCTGTTGTACATCTTCCAGGAGGTGCGGCTGTGCGGCCCCGACACCAGGCTGGGGGGCATCGCGTAGATCATGATGTGGGAGATGTAAACGTGCTTGGACATGAATCCTCGCTGATCGTTGGCGCCGTCCTTCTTGTGCCACAACTGCTTGGTGTTCTGCGAGATGCAGCGGAGCACCACCCTGATAGGTGGCGTCCCGTCCCTTGCGATGATCTCCCCGCCGCTGGGCTTGCCGTAGTTGTGGCCGTTGACCTTGTGACTCTCCTCGGTCCACATGCCCTCGTGCGACGGGTAGAAGCATGCACACTCAATCAGGCGAGAGAGGTACACCATGGGCGTTGCCTGGCCCCAAGCAGTCTGAGTCGCTGCCTCTCCCGCTCCGAACGTGGCTTTCAGCCCTCCGCGGATGATTCCACGAAGGAGGCTGTAGGCCGTCGTGCCGTGGTAGTAGTCAGCCGTCTCTCCAGGCCACTCCTTGGTGCTGATCAGCAGCTCCTTCGGGCAGGGCCTGCCGTTCTTGATGCTGACGTGGTATCCCGGCGGCAGGTGGTGGATCGCCATGGCAAGCATCAACTCGTAGGTGAAGGCTTGCTCTGGCCATTTGAAGTGCGAGTCCGGGTACGACGCCTCGGCACGGAGAGAGCTGACGAAGTCGTGGACGCTGTCGAAGATGAAGGCGTTCCACGGGGTGAACGTCTTTGCACCAGGGTCCTCTGTCCTCAGATACTCGTTGATGGCCTTGATAGACCACCATGAGTTCACTCCGGCCACCTTCTTGGTCTGATTCTCATCCACCTCCTCCTCGTCATAGTTGGCGAGGGTCTTGACTCCACCAAGATTGATGGGAGGCACAGGAGGCGGAGGAGGCGGCGGCTGAGGCTGCCCGCCTGTGAAGTTGCCGGGCGGCGGCGTCATGAACGTGCCAGGGGGCTTGTCGAGGTCCTTGTCCATGAAGTGGCCCGGCGGCTTGCTCGGCGGAGGAGGTGCTCCCAGTGGGATCGTTCGACCATCCTGGAGCTTGATGGCCGGGGCGCCGAGGGTGATGACGCGGCCGGTCGAGAGCGTGATGGTGTGGTGTTGAACGACCTCTGGTTCATGCTGACGAGAGGGGATCTTCTCGTTGACCTTCCTGGGGGTGACGATGTACACTTCCGCTGTCGGGTCAGATACAAGCTGAGCATGATTGCTCATACTTTCTCCGATCCATGTCCCCAGCCTCATGCACTCCGAGGCGTTCGGCTTCCCCGCGACGTGCTCGGCTAGCTCGCATGCCTCCTTCCAGGTCATGTTGTGGTTCTTCGAGTAGTCGCGAACTTGCGGGGGCAGGTATTTCCAGTCCTCGAAGCCGAGCTTCACCCACGTCCCGCTTGGCTCCGCCATGGCGCGAGCTTGAGAACGCGTGTGAGGCTGTCAGTTCTTGTTAGAACTGAAATGGCTCGGTTGGATCCGAAATGGCTGCGATATGAGGATTCATACAGCATGCATAAAGGGAGAGGAATGAGGATTCATTCAGTGTCACTAAGCTGGTAGGAATGAGGATTCATTCGCTATCAGTGCTGGTAGGAATGAAGATTCATTCACTAGCAGGGAGATGGTGACGGGGAGGACGCTGCTTGCTAGCGGTCCACGCTTGAGCACTGTGTTGGAGCATCCAGATGCCAGCCATACATTTGTGGAGGGCATCTCGATCGACCGAACCTTTGGTCAGTCCGTCGGCCACCATGTCACGGGTGTCGATCCAGACCAAAGCCTCAAGAACTTTAGTGTCAAGCAGTTCCCTAAGGTACTGGATGTGGGAGAGAAGAGATTTCTCTGCAGGGATTTTGATGAATGTGGCGGTGACAGCCGCGTAAACACTCATCGCATCCACAAATAAGCTGAGCTTCACATTCCAGCCACCAGTTTCCCTGAGTGACTTGGCTTCTGCCGCGCTCTGGGCTCCTGCACTGAACTCATGAAGAGACAGAGCTAGGAGCATGCCGTGATCTATGGTGTCACTCGCACTCAACAGTTCACTACTGAATGTGGAGCGAGTCACATGGCGTTGAGCTTTGCAGATAGCATCAATGATGTGTACCACACAGGATTGTGTGAATACATTTGCTCTGCCAGGATTGACAGAGGAGTTGTTCTTATTTTGGTGCGCAGAGGCCTTATTCTCAGTGTCACCAGGATTGATGTCACTGAAGCTTCGGAGAAACAGGGCACCCCTTAGGGAGTGGCCTGCTTCCTCCTCCTTCTTGAAGGCTGCGTCACCTACGCATCTGAGGTGCGAAGGGCCTGTGGCAGGTCTAAAAGTAAGACGTTTGGGATTAGCCTGCATCCAGCGTAGGACTGCGTTGAGTCTCTTGACATGGATGATCTTTGGCTTGTGTGTCACGCGCTGCATCGCGCAGATAAACACTGCCACATCGATTCGCGTCATGAGAGCATACGCGACGGCACCTAGAAGACTCATGAACAGCTGAATGATTTCAGCTGAACACTCTGTGTCTGAAGGGAGGCCTTTCAAATCCGGATGGATGATAGGCTTCATATTCTTGATGTACTCTTCCTGATCAAGAGTAATGGAGAACGAGATGGGGTCCTGGATGTGGCGCAAGCCACAGTTGGTGAAGGTGAACCACTCAATCTTCAGTTCTCCAAACACTTCTTGGATCTGAAGGAGGACCCACTCGATGACCTTCTTCTTGCCCGTGAGCTTGAGGTCGTCGACGTGTTTGGCCATCAAACAGATCAGAGCACCGTTCTCGAATTTTAGAACAAGTTCTCCGTCAACTGAGGATGGGATCATCCTGCATTTGTTCTTGGTGACTTGCGCGAGTTTGAGGGAGAAAGCCCTTGGCGCATCGACCAGGCCAGTGCCAGGTTTGTCACAATGGAGAACTTCATTGTGTTCATCAAAGTCCTCAAATCCAGGTACTTGTTTCAGGATTGAAACACAGTTCCCAGGGAGGTAGAAGTTCACTTCCCTGATGGGCTCACCTGTGAGGCTTGACAGCTCCTCATAAGTGACGCCCTGCAGGAAAGCTTTGCTTATGTCAGTCGTGCATATAGGCCAGCCCTGATAGGCTGCCTCTGAGCAGACTAGACGTTGTGAATAGCGCTGACTAGTTCCAGCGTAGCTGTCCAGGTGTTGGGCATCACGGTCCTTGAATCCGCGAACTGTGAGCCGGCACCTGATAACTCTCTTGGAAACTGTGCTTGCACCAGACTGTTTACTGGCGTCGGCAACACTGGTTGCAGCAACCTCGTGTTTCCACTTGATGACCCATCTGCAGTCAATAATGTTCTTTGCCATCGCACGATTGCGACGACTAAAACATTTGAGACGAGCCCAAGTTTTGAGTTCAGAGAGCATGGATGCAGCTACTTCACTAGCATGCGCTTTGAGCTCCTCAGGTGTGAGGGTGTCGTCGTCACGTTGGACGACTGCTCTGCGGGCACCTGTGAGGTAAAGGCGTTGCACAAGGACTTCACCAATGCCAGGTGCACGCGTCCTGTTGTGAACGAGTTTTGCTGAGTCTCCTTGATAGTAGACCTCAACATACTCGGCTTCATCATTGATCCCATGATTGAGATCAATTCCAGCACGTGCATTAGCAGCAATAACGTGGTAGTTGTGCACGATAGTTTTGAATTCGGGTGGCAGCTCTTCCATGATTGGAAGGAGTGTCCCCTTCGGCATTCCCTCACCTAAATCAGATGATTCTGATTTGGGTGGTATTTCTGTTTCTGCGAGGCAGGCCAGGTAGGCTGCATGTACCGCATGCCTAAGGTCTGGCTCCTCATGTGTGAAAAATTCATCTGTGGGATCGCCGAATTCTGAAGTTGAAGTACTAGGTTGAGTTGATTCCTCCGGAATGGGGGATAACCCGGAATCGGAAGGGGAGGAAGTGGCGCGACTATGGGTAGACGCGTCATCAGGCCTAGTACGTTGACCAGGATTGGTCATACTTGTGTTTGGATGATTAGTTGGAGCATGCCCAGTCGGTTGTTGAGCCATGATTGGCTCAGCTCGCGGGCGCTCAACTGATATTTGCTCGGACGAGCGAAGAATTTGGATGATGCGAGCTTGGTGCCACTTTTCGGGCAGGTATTGCCTCATACTGAGGTGTTCCTCGCAATCATATTCGTAGGTGGATAGGTTACCTGACTCCTGTGGATGCCACCACAGAAGGAGGGAGTCTGTGTATCCTATCACAGCAGGGAGAGTGCCCACTCCCTTGGCTATCCTGGCTGCAACGCAGTCGTCAATGTTGAGACATTGCGTGGCAAACTGTTGGAGTTTGACAAAGTCGTTGCCACGATGATTCGTGACATTCGAATTTTGCCAAGAAGCACTTCCATCTTGTTTGATGGTTTTGATCAATCCGAAGTGCAGGATGGTGCCTTCTACAAGGCGTTCGACCAGGGATTTGACCGTTGCGATGATTCCCAACGATTGATCCACTGGTGAGAGGATGGCTGCTTCAAAGCAGAGATAGGCAAGGTGTCTTCTAAGATCTCCAATCTTGCAGACCATGTTCCTGCCTTGGTGGTCAATGCCTATCGTTCCCCTGTGAATCTGAGTTAGATCCACAATTCTGGCGGGGCCTGTCCAGCCAGGGGTGTCTTTGTTAGAGGGTGGTCGATAGAAATCGACTTCCTCGTTAATTTGGTAATTGGCAGCTTCTCCTGGAGCCAATGTTTTGGTGTTCAGGGCTCTGCCTAATCTGGCCCTAGCTGTACCTTCGATCATCTGCTGGATCGCAATTTCCCTAAGTCTGTGGGAGTTCCTCATTATGCCCGGAAGTGGGAGGCTCTCTGGATCAGTGAGCTCACCATTTCCATTGGCTTGATTGATATTGGGAAGAAGATTGGGGACTCTCCCATAGACAGCGTTGTAGGGAGTTGTATTGTTGACTGTGACTAGTGCGTTGCCAGCGAATACTGCCTCGGCTAGGCGGTATTCAAAAGGTATGTCGGTCAGGCCTTCTGTTGAGAGTTGTCCATCAATTCTGTGGATAACATCTCGTAGTAGCTTGCCGCGACGCTCGATGATTCGGGCGTGCTGTTGAGGCGCACGTGGGATGTATTTAATGCCTAATCGGGAGAGGAAGGAACCGGCGCGAGCCGAAGCCGCGACGCCACGTTCGCCGTCCATAATGAGTTCTCGCATGGGGCCATGGATGGATATCCATAGGCTGTGGAGACCTCGGATTATGGAATCCTCTGTCTTGTCAGGGATTACGCCAGCGGCATGCCATCTGGTGCATCTGTCGACAAAATGGAGAATATTGTGTGAATAGATGAAGACTATATCACACTCAACTTGGTCATTGAACTTGTCGGGTATGTTGACCGACGCAACACTCTGGGGAAGAGGTTGGCTCCATGTTCGACAAACGGCACAGGTATCAACAATGTCTGGAATGATTTCCAGAACTTGTTTTGGGACGCCTGCTCTTTCAAGTAAGCGGATCATGGATTGAGCGGAGGCGTGCCACCATCTCAAGTGGAGCTTCCTGATGAGTTTTCGTTGCACAGTGGGACCGTTGGTCCGTAGTGCACGGAGGGTATTTCCTACATCGAAAGATACCCAATCTGAGGGATTGGGCGGTCCTACGTGCTGGTCGCGATAAGTTCTTCGTGTACGAGAACTAACATCAGGGCCACGAGAGGATGATCCACTACTAGATAGTGGTGGATCAGGTAAGTCGGCAGGATTCAGGCGGGCAGTCTCGTCGTCAGTTGCTTTCCTACGCGGGTCGCGTGGTTCGTGACCTCGACGAGGGGCGCTTCGACGCTCTTGTGCAACTGCCATTCTGCATTCACCTGGCACAAAGGTGTGAGCATCGTCACTTTTGACTTTTCGTTGTTGGCATCCTATACAGGGCCAAACAATTGGTTCATCGTACGGGTATCCGCATTCGCCGACGATTCGACTATGCTCGGGATCCGTACGTGCTCTCCTATGCCTGCAACCTAGACATTTGGATTGGCTGACAGGTGGTGCAGAGGGGTCTCGTCCTCTTGGCGGACCTTCTACAGGTCCGTCGTTTGTCTGTACAGTTGCGGACGGATAGGACAATTGAGTTTTCTTCAGGCGGTGAATACCCGAGGCAACGTGATTTGCCTCATCCCATGTCCATACTTGGCAGGCCGCAAGGTTTTGGCCTTCACCATGCATCTGCAGATGGGCATGATTGCCCCTGCATTGCAACTTCACGAAGGGTTCCAAAAGGATCTCGTGAGAGGCCGTCATGGTAGACGCCTTCTTGATGGACATGCCCTTGTTGGGGCCATATTGGGCTTTCAGCCCGGCCATACACCTATCATACCTCTGTTGGCGAACAGTGGGATTGTTGAGCACTGCTGGCCAGGGTGGCTCAAAATAAAGGTCCGACCCGGAGGGCTGTTCACAGATAAAGTGTAGGCCTTTTCTCAATTGCATCTGAGCGACAACTCCGCAGAATCTGCCATGAGGGGCAGCTTGATCATACGATCGCTGCCACGAGTCAGGAGTTACATGTTTGACGAATCTGCCCATTGGACCGAATGGTCCACACGTGGGTGCCATAACAACCACCAATACGTGGTGTGTGTCGATGTATTGTTTTGTGAAGAACTGATCTTTCTGGTTGTTAAGATTAACACCAGTGATCAGGTCAAAGTTTGGTCCTGCACGCAGAGATCTACGCACAGCCAAAGTAGTGGCACGGGCCTGGCCTCCACACAGTTCTGCAATATCTACTCCTGGCCCGATGGCTTGGAGCAGACTGTAAGCTTCTTCCATGTTGGAAGTTTGCAGGATCTTGGGGGAGACCTTGATACTCTGTATCATATTGCTACCCCACAACATGTAGGATAGAAAAGAGTAGTCTTCGTCATCAGAGCTCTCGCTGAGCTCTTCTACGATGACTGTGGTAGCTTGGAAGGTGTCGATATTCTCCACGATTGAAGAGATATCGTCTCCGCAGTCATCATAATGGTCCTCAACGAATTTTCTTCGCTTCTGGACTTTATTTGTCACTCCTGTTTCTTTAGCACGTTTCTCTCGTGCTTTCTGGCGCTCCCTTGCTTCAGTGGGATACGCCACTTGTTTCTCACCACTGACAGGATTGTCAGTGTGAGTAGTCTGGTCCCAATCTGACTCTGGTCCGTTCTGTGCCTCCGAAGACTCGTCTTGGAGGGTAGCTGAAGCAGAGTCTATAGAGAACGCAGCTTGATTTTCCTTGACCCAGCGCTGAAAAGCAGTGGAAAAGAAGTAGCGCTCCAGAGCAAAGAGTCTTTGAGCGTCTTTTGCTGTCAGCGCTGTATCATTCTCAGACCATTCTGTGCACACCTTACTGGGAATAGATATTCCCAGACTTAGGCTGTTTATTTTCCAATGGAACGGACGATTTTGGGTCCGTATCCCATAGGCACAGAAACAATGTCGTGAGTGTTGGAAAGGGAAGATTCCCCTCCACTTTCTGAAAGTTTGGAGCTTCCACACTCCATGGTGACCCCTGCTATGTTTAGCAGTGATCACTACTGGGATGTTTGACTTCCTAGCAGTTGTGACCATATTGGTCAGAGCCGACCAGAAGGACTGTACGGGAGAAGGTATATCTAGAGGAAGATCTATCCACACAAGGTGAACCTTGGGCATGTTGCACAGGATTGTGCAATTGCTCCAATCATTAACAAGGTCATACAATTGACATCCTCCGACATTGGTGTCGAGGTGTGTTTGGAGTCCTCGCTGCAGGGCCTTGTTGGCGGCTACAGTGAAGACGGCGTAGTCAGGTTCAACTGTGTGTCCGAGTCCTGGAGGCGGCTCAACTGTTTGTCATAGGAGAAGATTATCTGTTCCATGATAGTTCACGGTGTCCTCCGTAGGTGTGCCATGATTGACACTACCTTCTATGACGGGGAGAACTACAGAAGTATCCCTCAAAGGATTAGGAGGGTTGTTCTGTACGTTCTGGAAGTCTGTGCATGGAAGAACTAGATGGCCACTTGGGGAGATCTCAAGCTGGAACGATTTCGTTCCTGGTGGTAGAGTCAGATCGATATCTGCATCTCCACAGAAGTGTAGCTTGAGGTTCACCATATCCAAGATGGCTCTGTTGTTCCTCATAGTTTTCAGTCCTAATAGGCCAGGGAGTTCACTGTTACCCACTACAGGTGTAGTGAAATGACCAGTGACGGTTGTGTCATTTTCTCGGGACATGGCGATGGGAAGAGTGCAATCATGAGTGCACGTTTGGTTCCCATTGCCGACTCCCATGACACTCAGCGGTCTCAACCTTTTATTTTGAACTGGTTTAAGACCATATCGGATTGCCATCCTGGCACATTCTTGTGCCCACTTGTCACCGCACAGGTTGGCGACAGATCCTGGGTCAATAAGTAGTGATGGTCTTCCATCGGGGAGCCTTGTTTCGGAGTGGAACATGATTTCACGGTCCGATCCTCCGATGAGATCCTCTTGATGGTTGCTCGGGGACATGGCACCAGGATTGATGTCATGTGTCATGTTTGAAGATGCCCAAGCATGTTGACCTTGCATCCAGTCTCGGCCATCGAGGTATGTACTGGGCAGTACTATAAAACTGCTGGGATCCCTCGTTCGGCGATGGACGCTAGCTGATCGTGACCTAGGAAATGCAGAGTACGAGGAGCGTAATGGTCTGTAAGCGCTCCTGGAACTCTGAGAGTCCGGAGTTCCCCAAGCACTTTCTGTATGGCTGTGCTCAGGTGTTCCCATGTGGTGCAGTGTGGGTCCCGTTCTCCGGCCACGATTGGTCGGTTCTGGGCTTGATGCACCATTTAGGGCTTGCCTGGGGTCAGGCTCTATTTGTTGTTCAGGATCAGATTGTTCAGAATCTGAACGACCAGGATTGATCGATTCAGCATTTTGATCCAGATTTGACTGACCATGATTGATCAGTCGGTCTGCACTGGGATGCCTATGATTGGGCCATAGGTTGGGGGCTCCAGGTTGTGTTATGTGATCACTACCTATGTAGTCCCACATGGCTATGATGGAGCCCTGGCCTCGACAGTTGGGGCAGTCAGGTTGATCCTCATTGACTGCCAACATTCCTGACATCCAACAGTCTGAGTGGAAGACGTGCCTACATCGTAGTCTAACCACTCGTTGACCGTGTTCCAGTTCCTCCTGGCAGATAGTGCAGGTCCTATTGTCTCCATCGAAGATCACAGGGATATGTGAGTCTTCTGTGGGTGGAGCTGTAGGAGGAGGAGGAGGTGGTGTCAAACTCCGCGTGATCGTGGGGTTTGACATTACACCTAGGTTACCGTTGATGGTAGGAGCAGCATTCACTTGCGGAGCTGTCATTCCAGCGAAGAGACTCTCCCTTGGGAAGATTCCCAATGGGTCAGGATCTCTCAAATGTCGCTGGGGGGAAGACTCCGCTTGCCTTGGGAACTGCATGGCAGTAATTTGCTGGAAGGGGGTGAGATTTATGGTATTTCCAGTGGTGTTCCCTTCAGCTCTTGGGTTGCGAGAGTTCATTCTTTGTTGAAGCCTCGCTGCGTTGGCCATTTCGTGGCCAGAGATGAATTGCTGGAGCTGATGATCGTGTATTCTGGAAGGTTCAGCGAGTGGAGCTGGCTGACGTGCATCAGGGTTCAGAGTTCCTGTCACGACAGGTTGTCGGGTGCCTGATGTAGCTCTGGCAGCTCTCAGGAATGCTGACTCATTTCCATTCGTGTTACCAACATGATTGTTGGCACTACTCTGGTTGACACCATGATTGATGTCAATTGGTAGAGTCATGGGAAAATTTGTCCTCCTTACTGGCGACGGTGATTCGCTCAGGGAAGGGCTCAGATCACTACGAATTCTGAGCCTTTGGCGAGGAGGTTGTGGAGGACTCGCAGGGCTGTCCTGGATGCTGGCTTGGGCTATCCTGCTAGTGTCTGAGGATTCAGCACTGACAGGTTCTATGTGTGCTGCCCAATTTGTCCAGGGAGACCTTTCATGTTCCGGGGCTGCCTTAGCCTTGGGGGCTAGCCTCGCATGCTCGGCAGGAGGTGGTTTGGGTACCGCTCGGGCGGTTCCCTGCCACGGGTCAGTCTCCTGCTGCCAAATGGGGTCATTTTGGCCTTGGCGGCTGGCAGTGCGTTCGCGAACCATGAAAGTGAGAGTATGGTTGCCCTGTTCTTCCCTACCCGCTGGGTTAGGGGTAGTACTAAAAATTGGGTAGCTTGTCACACCAGGATTGATGTGATCAAGTATACCTGCTAAGGGTCCCTCAGTTGTCTGGACATACAACTGGGTTGGTGTCGAAGTGCGCGCTTGTGGGCACCTCGCAGCAAAATGTTCAGGCGAGTTGCACAGCCTACACTTCATGATTTGGCCATCACGGCCAGTAGGATTCATACGGCGTCCAGTGCCTTTTCCTGAAGTGTGTTTCCTGTGGCCTTTGCCTTTCCCACCTAGATAGGTGAGGGCTGCTTGAAATGCTTCAGCATGGAACATGGGTTGGCCTTTCCCATTTCCTTTTGTTTTCATGGCGTGACGGGAGAAGCCACGTCCTTTTCCTTTGGCGTACCTGAAGCGTTTATGGATTCGCCGAAATTTCCGTGTCGGCTTGCTGTGTAACCTTCGCCACTTTCTCTTGTGCAATCGATATTGCCAATAGACGTGGGCTGAGGCTTCAGCATTATCCATGCCGGCCAAGTCCGACATATCGATTTCCTCATTTCCACTGTCGGAAGATGTATCAGTTTCGGTGCCACTGTCATTGTCGAGAAAATCTTCGGCAATACTTGACTGCCAGTAGGCACCGCTTCCGCCAGGGTGAGGGGCTGGCTCTGTCCCCCAAGGATTTGGGTTAGACGTGTTTTGCCATGAAGAACTGCTCCCTCCAGTCGAGGGGTTTGCCATGTATGTGGCTGTCCATTGGTCCTCCGGAGTTGGGGTGGGCTGCAAAGGATTTTGCAGGCCGTTCCCTGATTCCATGAGGTATGTGGCAGCTGCTTCGGTGTCGTCTGTCCACGACTCCGCGAGGAGGTGGGAGTGCCTTCCACTTCGAGCGTGAAGGGTGGCGCCTATGTTGCCGGGAGTGTTTTCGGCAATATGGCCCATCCTTCTCATTGAGGCAAAGAGAGCATTGAGCTCTTGCTCGTTGCTGGGAAGATTGGTTTGGAATGGTTGAAGCAGTTGCATCATTTGGTTAGTGGATACTCCGCATGCTCGCAGGAGCTGGAGTGCACATCCTTCAGTGGACATAACAAACAGTCCTTCAGTGCGTGCTCGCTGACGAACGATTTCGTAGCGGGCCAGCACTTGGTTGATCCCTTCGCCATTGCGTCTAGAGAAACTCAACAGTTCTGTCATGGCGAGGAGTCTTGTCTCTTCTCCGAGTGGGGCAAACCTTGAATGGAGCCCAACTACTAAGTAGGACAAAGGGTCCAGCTGATTTCCGTCCACCATTCCTCCATGAATGATTTCATGGGGGGTAAGGGTACGGGCTAGATCCTTGGCAGCTCCTGACAATCTCAGGATTACCGCTGCTACTTGTTGATGGGGAGCTAGGTCAGTCATCATTGACCAGAGTTGAAGGTCGGTGATGAATGTCCTGAAAGAATATTGTGATTCCATCTCAGGCCCCCATCTGGGTGGTGTTCTGTGGGAGGTCTCTTGGTGCACACGATTGTGCCCTTGGCCATTCCCACCCACTCCTGGCGGTAATACCAGCACCACCAGGAGCATGATTGCTAACATGATTGTTAGCAATGCGATGAAATTGTTGCTGCTCAGCAGGGATTCGAGCTTGTCACCATGGTCTTGATAGGTGATATTGTCACTATGATTAGTGAGGAAAAAGAGGGAGCCACTATGATTAGTGGGCTCTAATTTCAGTATTCCACTATGATTAGTGAAATTGAGTATGGGGCCACTATGATTAGTGGTTCCATTGTCTTGGCTGTCACTGTGGTTGGTGACATTATATGATGAGCCACTATGATTAGTGGTTTCATCTTTATATGGAAAATTGGCGGTGGTTCTGTCAAGAACACTTCCGCTCAGTGGAGTGTTGAAGTACTTCATGACGTAGCGGGTGTAGATCTCGATGATCTGGTTGGCGTGTTCATGAGGTAGGAGAATTGCTGGTAATTCTTCCAGTCCGACGGCGCCAGCTCGTTCCTCGGAGCTCGCCAGCCGGAGCTGGTTTCGTGGGGTCTCGGAGTACTTGACGACGCCAGCTGTTCTCGTCGAGCTCGTCAGCCAAGTAGTCAGAGTTGCCGCCACGCCACAGCACCGGGACAGGAGGCCCATTGCTTCGCGATGGGGCTTGTTCCCTACCGACACTGTGGTGTCCCCTGAAGCCTGGAATTCTCTTCCAGCTTCGCTACCAAATCGAGGGGAGTGGCATATAGGGTGCGTCACACTACATGCGATACATAGGAGGGAGGCGAGAGCAAGAGAGAGAGAGAGAGTTTTCCTTTTCACCATTACCCACATTCTGAGTCTGCCGCTGCGACCTTGAGCCAAGGAGCAGCGGGCATGTTATACTGGTTCCCATCGATTCTGGTCCGTTCTGTGTGGACCAAATTTGGTGGTGAATTTGGGCCAGTACTACATATGCAGGGGGGAAGGAAACTACTTGTAAGTTTCCCTCGATTCCTATTTCTACACCTGTCCGAGATGATTCAGGACAGGGACAAAAAACTGTGGCAGGGCAATTGCTCAGTTGATGAACTCCGCGAGGACGATCAGTACCGAGCTGTTGCTCCGCAAAGCGACCTGTTCAGGTCCATGTTGAAGCGCCGTGTCGGTCAGCTACTTCTTGGAGTCGGCGCCTGGCAGTTCGATGTCGCTCTCGCTGAGGTCGACGTCTCCAGGCTCCTTCGACTTCGGCTTCTTCTTCATCTCTGTCGGCGCCGCTGCGGATGAGGATGCGGCAGTATCATCGGTTGTGGCTGCGGGGTGCGACTTGTCCAGCAGCCGATTCTCGATGTCTTCCTCCATGCCCTTGATCCGCGAGCGCAGCGATTCCTGAGCTTCTTCGTCGAGTCCGGCGGTGCTGCTGGTCACCTTCTTCATCGAGTTCAGCGTGTCGTACAGCGTGGCCAGCAGGTTCTGGATCTCCATGGTTTCTCGAAGAGGAGGCTGTGCATACGTTGCGGGCTGCACCATCACGAAGTCCTTTCCTGTAGTGCTTCCCGTGGGGGTGCTGGAACCAGGATTGATTCCAGTGTCCATCTCCGCTTCGGCCATGGGGA
>Ga0222713_10004761_pt1 | contig 13473 bp, 21 predicted proteins | sample C33_649DmetaG_FD_165061 | JGI IMG/M metagenome (GOLD analysis project Ga0222713, IMG submission 165061) | Estuarine water microbial communities from San Francisco Bay, California, United States - C33_649D | ecosystem: Environmental > Aquatic > Marine > Unclassified | place: USA: California...
CTCTCTGACAAGAGATTCTTCCAGTGTTATCTCGTCTTCACTGTGCATATTTTCAATGTTGTTCACAGCACGACCATACGAGTTTCGTATAGAATCAATTGTGAACTGAAACTTTTTGGATGGGTCAAATGCACCACCACGTATCTTTTGGTATAGTGTTTTGTTTTTCATACTTCAAATATACGAAACTTTTCTGAGATTTCCAAACACTAAATGTCAGAAACTTCGGGTATTACTCGATAGTAATCTATTTTATCAAGGTTAATCAGTGGACGTAGAAAGTGTAGTTTTTTTCGGTATGCGTGGGATTTAAGATAAAAGCTTAGTTCATCCTTCACGAGAGGGATAACATGACGAACAAAATCATTTTGACTTGTTTTCATCTGTGATTCCCAAAGAACTTTTTCACCATCTACTATTGACGAAACTATTACTCTTAGATCCGGATCTAATTTGAAAAGGTCTAAAACTGTTCTTGTATCAAAATTCATAACTACTCTTCATCACCAAAGAAATTTGAGAAATCTGCAAACAACTGTTTTGAAAGATATGAAAATGCAATAACTTTGATTTCATCTTCACTTAAACCATTCTCCATGTAGTTTTCTAAATCTTCTTCTGTTATTCGCAACGTCTTGCCGTTGTAAGAAAGATTCCAACCATCGGAGAACATGAATGGTTGACTATACATTTTTACCTCATCTCTTTTGTTCAAACATCTCGTCATCTACGTTTGGATCTAATGCAGATTCAATCGAACCCATGTCCGTAGTTTCTACTTCATACGGGAAATCTTCTTCATCTACATCGTCATACATATCATAATCATCGTCGTCATCATCCCAATCATCATCTTCAAAATCTGCATCATCACCTGCGTTGTAGTAAGCCAAGTATCCATAACAAGCACGGATGTAATCTTCAGCAACTGTTATCTTCGACTGAACCCAATCTTCAAACTGATCATCTTCGTCTATCATGTGATATAACTTTTGTGCGTGATCCATGATTGAAAGAAGTTGAGCTTTAAACATCTCACCTTCACCTTCGTGGCAATCACAATCTTCGTGTTCACCAAAGTCTTCATTCAATTTTTTCTCGGCTAAAGCAACAACAGATTCTGCTATTTTGATTTTCTTATCGTCACCTTTCTTTTTCATTTCTGAAAGAGTGTTGACGGCTTCAAATAGATTCTTTGCCGATTTACGGACATTGTTTTTCTTGACTTCTTCTATCAAGTTTTTTTCAATTTCATTGATGACAAATTCTTTTAAGTTTGACATTATGTTCTCCTGATTGAATGACTCTATTGGTCTTGACTTAGTTTTACCACCACGTTTTCTTTTTCGTCTTCCTGCACAATGTGCTCGTTGAGAGAAGCCTTTTGGATTGGAGCAATCAATCGATCTTTTGTATTTCTTTGACCACTTCTCTAATATACGAATAACATTGTTAGTATCCAAACTAAAACCCCTACGTTAGATCTGCGCCCAACATCTTATCAAGTTTTTCTGCATCCGGATCTTCTGTTGGTTCAAAATCCTTTTGACTTACTCTTGTATCCAAATCTAAGAAGGCATCTAAATACCTATCCTTTTTCTTTGGTATAATTGACTTCTTGTTCATCAGAGGTTCCACAACAGCAACAAATTCTTCCTTTTCAGCGTCATTTGTTGGTTGATTCAATTTACCTTTTAGTCTACGAGTATCCTCTGGTGACCAAGAAGTAACTCTGTGTCCGAATACGTCCTCCATCATCTTTATGATAGAGTCTGTTTCTTCAAGGATTTTATGTAGTGTTTTCTTGTTCATATAGATAAATATGTCAGACTCTATTTATAGCGTCTAAAACTTCGGGAGAAATTGGTGATGGTAAGTTATCTTTCGTAAACCAACCAACCTCAGTATGTTCAAAGTCTATCTTAACGAAGAATCTCTTTTTGACTTTGTAGTAAAATAGAAAGAACATTCTGTTATCTGAGAAGTATCTATCGATAAGGAAGAGAGATTCTTTTGGTGGTATAACATGAGTTGTTTCTTCTTGAAACTCTCGCTTGGCGCAATCTTCCATTGATTCTAATTCGTTTGAGTTTGAAACACCAGATGGAACAGACCAGTGGCCAGGATATACTTTTGCCTTTGGTGTTCTCTTCATCAATAGAAATTCACCACGGTCATTAACAACAAGAACCCCAGCCGCACCGGGGTTCATTATGTTTGTCAATTGGTCTGGTGATATTTTGTTTTGTAACGGCAACTACTTTCTCGTATTCGATTTCTTCATGTCTTTTATGAACTCTCGTATCAGATAATCCATATCTTTTACTTCTCTAATTTGTGTGAATGGATAATTTCCATTCTTCAATTCCATGTATATCTTTAACAGTTCACCGTCAGACATATCATCCAGATGTTTTTTACCAACAAGACTTGCACACCAAGACATGAAGTTTTTATCTCCATCCCATGAAACACCTAAACTATCGGCCAATCTATGTATTGAATTTACGTTCATTGTTGATATGGAAATAAGTCATTTAGTTTTTGTTGTCTTTTCTTACAACCACAATCTTTCTTGCCCATAACTTTTGCAGTTTGTTCTGCGAGTTTATCTATTCCTAATGCGTTGGTAATCTTTGCGATTGTATCACCAAGACCCTCAGATTGTTTTTGTTCTGTTGACATATAACACCTTACTTCAATGTTAGTAGATATTTTAGTTTGTTGAATTCGGATACCATCTCGTCACGAATATTAAGGAGATCGGTATCGTTTGTTGGACTTAGTATTGTTGAGAGACCCAAGAGTATTGCAATAGACTCATCTATAAATGTCATACAATCCTTTTCATTACGGTTGTAAACCTTCATTGGAAGAGCAGGAACACGACCATACTTGCCCATGAGAACTTCTACAAAGTTATCGATAAGTGGCGTCAGTGCATCATATGTTCCACCATATGCTTGGTGACGTGCATACGAAGTTGTTTGCCAGTGGAAAAACTTTATTTGGTTTTGCATCTCTATGAGTTTGCTCGCGATCTCGTGCATTTGAATCTCCGAATGTGTTAATAGATTATCACATATAAATATCAAGTTTATTTGAAAAATTCATTTTTAGTGTCTATTAGTTCATTCAATTTGTTATCTAATCTGTTGATTGTTATTGTGTATGATTCCATTTCAAATGAACCAGTTTCTTCTGATTGGTCAATGATTTGATTGAAGAAAGAAACCCATCGATAGTTTTCTTCATTCATTTCTTTGGTAGATATTTCAATGAGAACATCATTTGTTTTATCCTCATCGATATGCCTGATTCTTTCGAACACATCATATGATGTTTTAGTTTCTAGTTCTTTTCTAAGAGACTCAACATCTGATAGGTTATCCAAGTATATGGTTGAGACCCAAGGTTCTATTGCCCTTGCAATCTGATAGTTTGAATCCCTGAGAACGAATCCAATGTTATACTTTGGTGTGATTATTGGATTAAGGTATTCATCGTGTTTAACAAACGATCCCCATTTCCTAACGTAGTCCCACGTAGATTGTTCCATTAGTTCTTGCCAGTCTTTTGACTTTTGTGAGTAGTCTTTGGTGAGGATACCATGTTCAAATTGTCCACCACGGCAAGTTAGATGATATACATAACCATCTCTGACTTGAACCAATTCCAAACCAGACAAAACAAACCTATTGAAAATATCCGAGTCTTCTCTTGCCGATCTGAATACTACGTCATGTCCTCCTATTGAAACCAAGTTGTGTTTGTAAACCATCCAAGGTGCAAAGCAACCATTCGTTATTTTACCACGATTTTCTTCGGTGATCTTCTCGACGTATGCATTCAACGCATCTTCTTTGAATCCATCTTCAACATCATGTTCTGGCCACAGTCCAAAGTCCTCCACTATCTTTTCTTTTCCCGGTGGATGAAGTGGTGGTTCAATTCTAGTTGCACATACCACGGTCTTATCTGTAAGTTTCTCATACATCATTAGATCGGCATTCTTACATAGATACATATCTGCGTGGAATACCATTACAATATCTGTTTCAGATTCTGCAATACACTTATCATATGCACGACCGATTCCATAGAGAGTATTGTTCAAGTCTGGATTGACAAGATACTTTACTCTAAGAGAGTCTGCATTTTCTTTCAACCAATCAATTGTTCCATCCGTATCCTTATCCACGAACACAATAATATCATGGTCATCGCGATACGAGTTTTTTCGTATTGATGGAATGCAAGACTTCAAGTATCGAAGATTATTCTTAGACGGAATACAAAACGTTATCTTTTCCATTTATCGGTTTCCTTATACTTTTATCAGATAATCTAATACTGGTTTTTTCCAGTCTGGCATATTATCGAATTTTGATTTTGCAATCTTAAACTCTGGATTAGAAAAGAATTCTGGATGTATTACCCAATCTAATGTAATCATTGTTCTATCAGAAGATATTGGTTTTGTTCCTCTGTGAAACGCAGTTGTGTTTGCAATTATGAGATCACCAACATTTGCGGTTAAATACTTTACCTTTTCCTCTCCATAGATTGTGTTTATTTCATCGGTTGACCATCTATACTTGTCATAACATCCATCGAACTTTACTCTGTGACTTTCTTCTACAATACAAAAAGGTCCTCCGCTTTCATCTACATCATTTAGATACATGAACATCTTTATGAAGTTTGGCGAGTTTGGGTCTTGATGATATATCTGTGTGTGATCTTCTTGTAAATCATTGACGAAACTCTTTCGTAAGTTACACGTTCCAAAGTATGGTAGACAACCGAAGTAGTGTGCAGCAATTGTAACTAGATCATCATGAAACGCAATGTCAAACAATGAATCAACGTTGTATAGTGGTTGGTCTATGGTTGACCATAGAAAGTTATTTCTGATCTCATCTTCTTTACCAACACCAGATCCCGCCATATTTTTCTGATGCTTTCCCGTTCGCATATACTCTTGGGTTTCATCATTTAACTTATTGAGTAAGTCCGTATCGAAAAAGTCTTTCAATACAACATATCCGCGTTCATGTATTTGATTGGTTATGTTCAATACATCGTTATCAATCTCTATTGGAAAACTACTTTTCCTTTTAGTTTCATATTCCTTCCATCGTTTCCAATCTGTTGCGGCTTTATCACCGAACTCACCGGAGATAGCACTATCATAATTCAACTCTTTAAATTTCATATTTTTCACTTATGTTACTGAACATATTGTATGGTTTTCCTTTACCTAAATTTATCACCTTTACAGAAGATCTTTTTGATGCCTCGTATAACTCTTGTGCGAAACTTTGGAATGACTTAAAGTATTCGTTGTAATCATAGTTGTCTTTGGTTCCGCGATGATCTCTAAAATAATTAGACGGATCTCTTTCAGGAACTTTACTTATACCGTCTATTCCACATAATGTTATAGAAATTGGATTATATGCCAATGCAATCCAGCATAATCTTGCAGCAACTCCCTCTTTATTATACTGTCCCATTCTTGATTGTATATTGTAATATATGATTCTATCATTGTATTTCAAAGAAAAATCTTTATAAGGTTTACTTTCGTAAAAAGGGTGTGGTTTGGTTTCAAAAGAAATCGTACATTTTTCATTTGAATCTAAATAGTTCAAAAGACGATGATCGGTCAATTCTACAATGTCAGAGAGAGTAACGTGAATCGGTCTTTGATTTATGACTTCATTATTTAAATAGAAAAAACTAGTTGTCATTAATACATCCCACTCTGCAGATTTCCAATCAACTTCTCTTGCAGATGGACCAGATCCCAACACTAAAATTCGCTTTTGTGTAATATTATCTGACAATAAATCCGTATTTCCATGCATAAACTGTATCTTATTCATATCACTTATTATTTTTTTAAGTTAGACAATGAAACTATGTGTAAAAGTTTAATCGCCTTTTATATCCTTACCCACATTATACAAAAGTTGACCTACTGCGAATTGCCATTCATAGTCTATATCAAAACATTCAAGTTCATCCATAGGATACAGTTTAATACCACCTTCTTTTTGAAAGTCACCCATAAACATATTTCTGGATATTAGATCCAACCTAGACGCATACAAAACGTGTGCAGCCTTATATGTCACCCCTACTGCCTTGGTGTTCATTATTGTTTGGTCACTTGGCCACTCTGTTATCATCTTACCGGAACCATCCCAAAAGTAGTCTTTCATTGGTATAACACCAAACAAGTTTTCTTCTTCTTGATAAAGAAACTGTTTTATGAAACTATCTATTGTTTCTATCTTTAAAAGTGGAGAACAGGCATTCAGTTTTATGACGTATTTGAATGGTAACTTATCGTGCCATTCGTAAATCTTTTGCAAGCTGTTATCATTATTGGCGGACTCATAACTTCGATGGAATACATTCACACCATACTTTGAAGATATGTTTTTCAATTCCTCTTCATACACTGAGACATATACGTTACTTCTAGGTATGACTTTAGATTGAATAACTTTGTCTAGTGCAATTTCAAAAAGATTACTTTCTCCAAAAGGTCTTATCATTTTCTTTGGAACCCTCTGTGAGTTCATTCTTGCTTGTATGATTAGACACACATCAGATATTGATTTCATCGTAATTTTTTTACCCTATCTATTCTTTTAGAAATATCATAGTTGCCATCTATGGCCTCGAATAAATCTTCAGAAGAACCATTTAATTGAACTATTCGGTTTTGCATCTTTTTTGCTGATATGTAAATATACTGTAGTCTATTTATTAGTTCTTCAAACATCTCTGGATTTTTTACATCAACTTCATTTAAAACTAAAGTGTCTATTACACGTCTTACCATTTCACAAATTGTGACTTTCATGTCTTTTGATGTTATTTTTTCGGTATTAAAGTTCACCAAAGAATCTTTGTTTTGTTTTATGAAAGTCTCAAGTGATTCACCGTCATCCCATTTTATCGCCATGGTCTTATCCTAACATTTGTTTTGCTTAGTTGATCCATTATATGTTTTTTAGAGAAACCAACGACTTTAGAATCGTGAAACTCAACATACAGTTTATTTATGTAATGAATTGCACCCGTATCTATTAGTTTTTGTATTACGTCATACTCAGCACCCTCGATGTCCATTTTTACTATTATCAAGTCTTCTTGTTGAAAGTTATTCAGAATAAATTCGGAAAAATCAAATGCGATAACTTCTACAGTTTCTTGTTTCTTGTGAACTTTCATATTCCAATCAGACTTCGATTTGATCAAAGTGCTTGCCCCAGTATTTGGAGTTTTTTTACCGTTTCTGTCAACAGTTACAACATAAAAAGGTAGAATTGTATTCTCTTTCCAAACAGCCTTGTTTTCTAAAACACAAAATGGATTTTTGCTTTTAAAGCTTTCATATAAGTATGGATTGGCCTCAAAGCCAAAGAAAGAAAATTCTTCTCCTAATATCTTTTTAAAGTGGGAAGTAGTTTGTCCTTCATTGTATCCACAGTCTATAAATATTTTTTTCATATTTCAATCCACATACGTTGAATAATCTTTTACACCACCACCACTTGACCCATCAGTTCTATCAATAAAAAAGTTGTCAGTCAGTATTTTATGATATGGTCTAAAGTTGTAAATAATACAAGTTCTACCAGGATGTTTATTTGGTATAGTTGCTTTATGTGCTATGTTCTGATGAAATAAAAGTGTTGTTCCTATTTCACCCGTTATTTCCACTGGCCTATACCCGTTTTGAATATGTTCATCTATTACTTCTTGTGGTATTCTACTACCTAAATATTGAGATTCTTTTTTCTTACCAATTCTGATTCTACTACTCTTAAATGTTATGCATTCATTTTTACTATTTAATAAAACTCGCATACCACCATTTCCCTCTTCCACATTTGATAAGTAGATCATGATTTTGTATCTGTATGGTGCAGAGTCATCATAATGCCATTTCCAAGATGAATGTTCTCCTGAATTCGTTACTTTGTTTTGGTAACATTCTACTCTATCAAAAACAATTTGACAACCAAAAAAGTCCTTTGATAAAATTTTACAAAATTCATTACCAAGACTCATTACCTCTGGAACATCTTGTATTCTTGGATAAGAAACAAAAAGAGGATCGGTGTGATCGGAAATAATTTGACCGTTATTGATTATATCCGATAAACCAATAATCTTTTTATTGTAATCTTTGATGTGTTTTAGTATGGTCTGATTATTGACATCTAGATCTGGCAGAATTCTTTTATCAGAAATCTTTGAAGTGTTTCTACAATACTCATAATATTCTTCATAATTCATATCAAACTCCTATTTTTCATAGACCTTTTTATCCGTTTTCATTTTTATCCCCTCAGTTTATTTCTAACTGGAATTTGTGATTCCGTTATCTGTATCTTACCATCACCATAAGCATCTTCAAGTTCACGGATTCCCTTGACAAGTTTTATCAATCCCTGTGGTTCTACGGAGGACATATGATCGGTTCCCCACATTGTTCTGTCTAATGTAATGTGGCGTTCTATTATCGATGCACCAAGATATATCGATGAAACGGTTGTGCCAAGACGGAACTCGTGACCAGAGTATCCAACTTCGCAACCATACTTTTCTTTTAGGGTCTTTACTGCTGAGAGATTAAGTTCATTGATTGGTGCAGGGTATGTTGAGTTACAGTGAAGTATTGCGAAGTCATTTGACTGTCTAAGTATTTCTACTGCATGGTCTATTTCTTCTTCGGTTGACATACCAACCGAAAGGATAACCTTCTTTCCAGTTTTTACAGAAGCGATCAATAGTTCATCGTTTGTTAACATGGCTGATGGTATCTTTATGAACGGTATGTCATACTGATTTAGGAATTCCAATGAGTCTAAGTCCCAAGGGGATGCAGACCAAGCGATACCTTTTTCTTTACAGTAAGAATCGATTTCATCGTATTCATCTTTACCAAACTCAATCTTGTGTTTGTATTCAAGATATGTCATTGTTCCCCACGGTGTTTCTCTCATTACATTTTTTTGATGATCTGGAACACACACGTCTGGATTTCTTTTTTGAAACTTAACAGCATCACATCCAGCAACAGATGCGATGTCAATTAACTTCTTTGCAATGTTAACATCGCCATTGTGGTTGATGCCAATCTCTGCTATGATATATGTTTTCTTCATTGTAATGTTTCTCTGTTTGTTGATGATAGTTAATATACAGATAATTTTTGAGTTTACCAATCATTTTTTCCAAATAAACCATGTTGGGTTTGATGATTGTGAGAATACCCTAAACCGGTTAATCTCATGATTCTTTTCTATTACAAATTCATCAACTGCTCTTTTTACCCCACACTCAACACCATTCCAAACAGTTTTTGTTGTCATGTAATCGTGGCCACAAAAAAGAGTGTTACACTTGTTCCACCAATTATTAAGATCCTCTTTTACACCTTCATATGAATGATCACCATCAATAAAGATCACATTAAAGTAATTATCATTGAACTTAGATATTGTTTCCATGTTGTTTGAAAAGGATTTTATTATCTCAACTTTATCGCTATCCTGATACTTATCAGACAGTCTTTCATATTGTTTTTTTGCCTCTTCTCTTGATCTTTTCATATCATTTTGGGATGGTGTCTGAAATAGATCCCAACAGTCTATTGCAACTAATTTTTTGCGAACTAGATTTATTCTGGATGTAAATGTTGTTCCTTCCCTTACACCGATTTCTAAATAGGTTGAAACATCACATTGTGTAAACACCGATGATGCTTTTCCATTTAAGTTGTTAAAAATATCATCTGTTAATTTCATATCGTTTTCTCCAAAAAGTTTACTATCCTAATCGATGATTTACCGTCAAATGAAAACTCATCGAACACTTTAATCAACTCAGTGAAGTTTTTGTTAGACTGGTTCAGGAAGTTACATTCCCAATCAAAACTTATCGTGGTTGACTTTACGAGTTCAATCAGTTCTTTGTTTGTCTCTTTGAATCGTTCAATTCGATCAGTTCCTATTAGTCTCTTAAACTCATCGTGAGTATTTACTTTCCAGATGTTCATCCAGAACTTTGCAGAATCTTCAACACCATTTCCAGTCTCATTGAAGTAGACATCCATGTCATTCATTCTTTCATACCCAAAACACACAGAATCTAAATTGACTATTGTTTTGCCAAACATAAATGCGAAGTTGAATACACTACTGGTCTGTCCCACATGAATATCACATAAACTAGCTACGTCAAAGATGTCATCTTCATCATATACTACTTGCACACCATCAACTACAAATGGTTGGAATTGGTGTTGGAACTTTTGATTGTATGGCTCACCGGGATATGGTTTGTAAAATATCTGATGTGTATCTTTTGTCTTCTCTCTCAAAACTGATAGAGCTTTGATTGCTGTATCTCGTGTTGTGTTTATTACTCCCCAAAAGAGTATTTGTTTTTTTGACTTGTCTATGTGATACTTACTAGAAATATCCTTTGTGTGTGAGTTGGGTAAAGAAAATCTTGGATTACCAACAACAATACACTTATCTCTATACGACTCATCCATACAATCTATTCGTCTTTCTTTTGCATAAGAACTATGTTCAAAGAAATAATCAACTAGATTTTGTGGGTATTGCATTCTTGACAACATCTCTAATCGGTTTTCTATGTTGTTAAGAATGTGTGTGCTCACCTCAACACAAAACACTTTTGAGTTAAACTTCTCTTTGAATTCTCGTATTATAGATTGTTCAGGTTGCCATCTTTCTCTGGCTATTATCAATGCGTCTGGATGAAACGGTAGATCAATACCAAGTGTTTCGGATACACCAAATGATTTACTTCCATCATAATCACCATCAACAAAGAAATACTCTTTTTGATGTGGAAACTTTAGCTGTGTTTCCTCACTGAACATGAAAAGGAATTGTATGCCTCTCTTTCGCAATTCGAGTGCAATTGGTAAAAGTGTTTTGAAGTATTTGTTATCTCCGGCATAGATTACAACGTTCATAGTAAGTCTCTAACCATTCGGGTAAATGTTGTGTCTTTGTTTTTTATTTCATCGATTGTTAAGTTGTCCAGATATACCTTACCACTACTTTCCCACAAATGATGTGCAAAGGCATTTGGAAATTCATGAGTCTCCTCAAACAAACCAATCATGTGAGTATCGTGATACATTGGCCAGAAAAATGCTTCATGGTTTAAGATTGTTATTTCATTTGGATAGTAGTCTGACAGAGCCATTGGTAATGTTACAGAATGTAAACACCAAGTATCAGAGCCAGGTGGACCACCATAAAAGTTGTTCTCGAATTCTTGTAGCCATCGTTTTGCAAAGACAGAATCCTTTTCGGATAGTATAACGGCAGGACATAATCCTTCTCTACCATTTACTCCTTGATAACCCATGACAAACTTATGATTAAGAAGTGACGTAAATGGTTTTACGAATATCACATCTGTATCAACATAGATACCGCCATTCTCAATCAAGACTTGTAATCGTATGACATCACTTTTATGTGCAGTTTGTATGATAGGTTTTCCGAATATTTCTTCTGGTGGTTTAACCTTTACTATTTCTACAAACTCTTTTGTTTGATCCCAAATTTCTCCAGACGGCTCGGTATCCACCCACATGAATATCTTTTCAACGCCACTCCGTTTTACAGCGGACATTACTGAAAGATGATGATGTAGTTTCCACTTTCTACCAGATTCACTTAAATGAACGTAGTGTAAAATGTTAGGTATCATATACGCAAATTAAATTGTGGCCAGAATCAATGTTAATATCTTTGAATGATGTTATTTCTTTTCCAAGATTATCTATGTCAAGATTGTTGTTCTTCTCGTCATATGCTTTGTATCCAATAGAATGAATTACATCTATGAGTTCTTGAACCTCTAACTCATCTAACCCATTGTATATCTCGGTTATCAATACCGGTTTATACTTTTCGAGTATGGGTCTTATTGTTTTGATAATCTCTTTATCGTGACCTTCTGCGTCTATCTTAACAAGTGACAGATCTTGAATGTCTATGTTCTCTTCATCGATAAACTCTACCAGATTAATTCCATAAACGTCTATCGGAATTACGTGGCCAGTTACTCCAATTCCTCTATGTGTTCTCGTTGCGAATCCACCATTACAAAATCCGCGATCAGAATAGTGAAACGTTAAAGGTCCAACTTCATCGGTAACTGCAAAGTTAAATGGAATGATGTTTGTATTTACAAGAGAGTTCTTTTCAAGGACTTCAAAGGTTGCCGGGTTTGGTTCAAAGGAATATACCTTATCGGCAAACAGAGAGTATGCAACAGACATATTTCCAGTTTGAGCACCAATATCTATCACCGTAGAGTTGGGTCTTATTATCTTCTTCAGGTTTGAAAGTATCTCGTCTGTGAAGAGATAATCGACTTCCCAATCTCCTTGATATGGGTGAAGCCATCGGTGATACGATATTTCTCTATCAACACGATTGAGTGTGATAACCGTTGTATCATAGTGATTGTTTGAATCTTTTAAAACACTAATCACTTCTTGTCTATATTCTGAAATGTCATACATTCAAATTATCCAATCGTGTTATAGAAGTTGTTTTGTTTTTCTTGTCTATCTATTGTTTTGTTGTGGAATAGACAATACTCTTTCTCTTCTGGTAAGAAAGTGTATTTTGAAAAACCATCAAGTTTTTCGTGAACTTTGTTTACCCAATTTATTCTTGGATGATTGCGATAGATTCTCATCTGCCAATCTGGCCAGTTTACTCTTCCCCAATCATCATAGTTCCATCTCCACTTAGAGATATGTTCTTCTGTTATTCCCTCAACGATGTTCCATCTTGGAACAATCATAACATCAATATCATCATTGGTCAGAAGTATATCGTGTAAGTTCTGAACTAGAAATCCCGACGGTATCTCGTCTGCATCTATATTGAATATCCAATTTTTGCTACAATGCAGTTTTAGATTGTTTTTGAACGTTGCAAAATCTTTGTTCAATGGATACTCAATAACTTTCAAAGATGTAAATTGATTTTTGTATGACTCAACAACATCCCTAACTTCTTGTGTTGCATTTTCTGAATCAAGTTGGACAACTACTTCATCCGTTTCTAGTATGTTCGTTTTCAGGAATTGAAGTAAAACTCTGAGTTCATTATTTTCATTACACGCAGTTATTGTGTATGATACCATTACTCTTCAACCTTTGTCAACGTTGGTAGTTTCTTTAGTGTTGGTAATTTCAACTCAACCTTCTCTGCAAACTTTGGAACATACTTTGTCATCATCTCATCAAAGTTTTCTCGCATTCTATCATACGACCACTTTGTTTGAATCTCCTTAACAGACTTCTTAGAATTTGAAAGATACGTCTTATACTTCTTATGGACATCTCGCAGAGTTTCAGCAGCTTTCTGGTAGTTAACA
>Ga0222713_10004763_pt1 | contig 13469 bp, 15 predicted proteins | sample C33_649DmetaG_FD_165061 | JGI IMG/M metagenome (GOLD analysis project Ga0222713, IMG submission 165061) | Estuarine water microbial communities from San Francisco Bay, California, United States - C33_649D | ecosystem: Environmental > Aquatic > Marine > Unclassified | place: USA: California...
GATCTTGATGCCGGGCACGTACTCCATCGTCAGCACGGAGTCGGTGCTGAGCTCGGCGTAGACCTTGGGCACGATGACGGGCATGTCCTCCATGCTCGCGCGGAACCGCTCCATGTTGTCGCGCTCTTTGTTGTAGTCCAGCTCGGCCGAGAGGTACGTCTCGTACTGGCTGATGAACGACTCGGTCTCGGCGGCGCGCGCGAAGCCGAGGCGCACGAAGACGTCGTTGAGGCTCTTGATGATCGCGAGGTCGTCGCGGATCTGGCGGGCCACGTTGGGCTTGATGGCCTTGACGGCGACTTCGGCGCCGCCGTCGCGCAGGCGCGCGCGGTGCACTTGGCCGATGCTGGCGCTCGCGAGCGGGACCTCTTGGAACTCGGAGAACACGGCAGCGAGCGGGCGGCCCAGGGAGGACTCTATGATGTCGCGGATGTCGCCGAAAGGCGCTGGATCGTTGTTGTCCTGCAGGCGCGACAGCTCGGCAATAATAGACTTGTCTAGGAGATCCGTGCGCGTTGACAGGGCCTGGCCGAGCTTGATGTAGGCCGGGCCGAGCGTCATCATCTCCTGGCGCGCCCAAGCGCCGAGCGCGGCCGGCTGGTCGGCCTGGAGGAAGCGGGCGCGGATCTGGGCTTCCGCGAAGAAGCGCGCGATTCTTAGAGGAGTGTTTTTGCGGGGCGCGGCGCTGGCGGTCGCCGCGGCCGCGGCGGAGCTCGCGCGCGGCGCGACGAATCGGCGGGAAAGCATACTTCACTAGGAAATGCAAAGAGAGAACACACACGAGCACGCACACACGACTATGATACAACCCGGACGGCGATGGGTGACCAGACCAACGACCTTCTTACATGTAAGCGGCGAAACTGTTTATATAGCTGAGATTGGGAGGGCCGAATGGGGATCGGCGCGGTCGCTGTCGGTGAAGCCGCGGTCCGCGGAGATCGGGGAGCCCCACGCCGGCCGCGCTACGTAAAAGCTCTGCGGAACTGCGTAAGTGCCGCGAGCGGTCTTGCGCTGGGCGACGACGATCTCATCGTACGATGTCGGGTCCAGCGGGAGCGCAAGGCGCTTCGTATAGCGCTCCACGGAGACGAGGCGGCCGCGCGCGGTGCGCGCGATGCTCACGGACATCGGGAAGCCTTCGGGAGTCATCGCAAGACTTACCGATAGGTCTGTATTCGGAAAGCAGGTCTGGAAGTCGGCGCGCGTCAGCTCTAGGCGAAAAAGATGGCCGGCGTCTTGGTTCGGAAGAGGCTCGTGTGAAAAGACAGGATCCGCGTCGGACGCCGAGCGCACCTGTGTGTACCGCCAAAGGGCGTCGTATATGAGGCGCTCGGTGTAGCAGGTCTGGATGCGCCGCGCGGCTTCTGCGCGGGCCGCGGAAGCAGTCGCGGAGTCAGAGTCCGACGGCGCGCGGCACTGTTGGTAAACCTGTCGGAACGCACTGTCTCCCGGGCCGCACGAGAACAAGCGGTGGTACACGGGAGTCGGATTAGTCGGGTCAAACTCCGAGAAGAAGTAAGTGATTCCTTTGATGAACTCTTCAAAGAGACGCGTTGTGTCAGTCGGCCTGCCGCGCGCGTTCCAGCCGAGGCCTGTCTCGGGAGATTCAACGATATTCCTGTACGCCGCGCGGAGCTCCGAGAGCGCCGGATCCTTGGCGATATTGCGCGCCTGGATGAGAGGCCGCAAGTTCATGGCGACGAGCGCCGGCGCGACGCTGGCGTCGGCGGCGACGGCGAAAGCCAGCGCGGCGGCGAAGGCGTCCCAGTGCGGGCGCCGCGAGTCCAGGAAGCGCCGCGCGGCCGCGCGCGCCGACGGATCGGCGCCCGCGCGTTTTTTGCGGAAGCCGTAAAAGACGATATCCATACAAAAGGCTATAAGCTCTTTCTGCAGCGGCGGACTTCGCGAAGGTGGCGCGGGAGCAGGAGAGGGCGCAGCGGCCGCAGTGGCCGCAGCGGACATCGCGACCCTGTGGAGTATCTTACTAGCTACTCAGAAACTCTTATATCTTGGTTACACGCGCGCTGGCGGGCGGGCGGGCTCCAACGCCACAGCCGCGCGGGCCTGAAAATGTCCGCTATAAGACAGGAAGAAACCTCTAGGTCATCGTTGAAAACTAAAAGAACATCGCCGATGGCTTCTCTCGTCGTGCGCGCGAGCATGGCGCGCCCGGACTTCAAGGCGATCCGCGAGCGCGCCTCGGAGCGCCGCGCGGCGCTGGAGACCGCGCGGACCATGAAGGTCCAGCGGCTGCAGCAGGACATTGATCGCATCGTCAAGCGCGAGCGCGAGTACTCCCAGAAGCTGATGGAGGAGATCGTTCCCGTGCGCGTCATCTGGAACGACGAGGCCTGGAAGCGCCTGCAGGACCTGATGCCGTTCCGCGTGGAGAGCATCGTCGCGAAGCCGGCCGACGGCGGCGTCGCCGGCGGCGATGCGGAGGCGACCACCGCTCTGGCGAAGACCGACGAGACGATCCCGGGCGCGAGCGCGTAAACGCGCGAGACCACCCATACCACACATCCGATCCGCGCGCAAGCCGCGCGCGACGCGGAGCGCGTTCGGCAGAGCCCACCGAATGTCTTCGGGGAGAATAGCTGTTAGGCTCAGAGAGTGTGGCTTCTTTTTAGCCTTAGAGCGAAGAGCGGTGTGCGATCATGCTCCTGTCCGGCAGCGTCGGCAGCATCGGCAGCGGCCTCGGCGGCAGCTTCGGCGCCGCCTCGGCCAAAAGGACATCTCCTCTTAAGGTAGGTCGGCGGGTGGAATACCTACGGCTCAACACAGCTTCGGCCTCAGCCAGACCCGAGAACAGCAACAGCGGGATGAAGGGAAAGAGCAAGACTCGCCAGCGCGATCGCGACATGTGGCTCATGGACAGCGACAGCGAGGACGGGCCTCTTTACGGCCAGTCGCCGATGGCCGGCGGCGGCTCCATGACGGCCTCCTACATCCGCGGTTCGCTGTTTCCCGGCGTCGCGGCGAACGGTCCGGCGATGCTCAAGCCGCGCAACGAGGCGCAGGCGCGCTACCTGAAGCTCCTGGAGAACTGCGCGGACGGCTCGGCGCCGATCGTCATCGGCACGGGCTCGTCGGGCAGCGGCAAGACGGCGTTCGCGGTGCACGTCGCGGCGCGCAAGCTCGTCGCCGGCGAGATCGGAAAAATCATACTCACGCGGCCGACCGTCTCGGTGGACGAGGAGCTCGGGTTCCTGCCGGGCAACGTGGAGGAAAAGATGGACCCGTGGATGCGGCCGATTTACGACGTGCTTTACCTGTACTTCTCGCCGGGCAAGGTGCAGGCGCTCATGGCCAAGCAGATCATTGAGATCTGCCCGCTCGCGTTCCTGCGCGGCCGCACGTTTGAGAGCTCGTTCATCATCGCCGACGAGTTCCAAAACAGCACGACGTCGCAGATGCTCGCGCTGCTGACGCGCATCGGCAACGACAGCAAGATGGTGATCACGGGCGACCCGATGCAGCACGACCGCGGCTTTGAGGTCAACGGGCTGCTGGACCTCATTCAGCGGGTGCGCCGGACTCCGGAGGCCGGGCTCGCGTCGGACATCCAGATCGTAGAGTTTAAGCCGGAGGACGTTCAGCGCCACCCGGTCATCAAGAAGATCCTGCGCATCTACGGTTAGTGTAGCCGCGCGGTCGGCGAGCGGGATATGGGGAAAAATGAGGGGCGCATCGGCGAATGACCCTACTATCCATACGCATATGCGCAACGCAACGATGCTCTGGCCTTTCAGCAAGCTCTTTGAGGAGAGCTACGGTGTCTATAAGGTCCGCAAGGTAGACGGAAAGTCCATGTTGTTCCAGCGCTGCAACGGGACCAAGGGAATGACAGCGAGCTGGTACAAGGTACTTACCTTCGCGGCCGAGAAGCTCACCGAAGAGCAAAAGGAGCGCTGGCTCAAGTCGGTCGCGGAGGGCGAACCGGTGAGCGTGTTCACGGAGCGTCCGATCAAGCCGGACGGTCCGATGGCTGCGATGTTTCATGTGTTGGCGAAGCGCCGGTGAGCGCCGTGAGCCGGGCATCTAGCTAGGATTTTGGGGGTTCCGGCGGCCGCGTAAAGACGCGGCGCGCCTTTAGGTCTCGGTTATTTTTCGCAAATTCAGCTCTCTTCGCTGAGCTTCGGCGGCAGCTAGTCAAAGCGGATGTGGCAGTGCGTGTTGAGCACCGAGCGGCACTGCGGCATGCACGCCGTCGGGTTCTTGTGCGTGCCGCCGGAGCCTTTGCGGCGGGCTGCGTTGGCGACTTCGGCGGCGACTTCGGGCTGAGGCGCGACCGGCGCGTTCGGTGCGGCCTGCGCGTTCGGAGCCGGCGCGCCCGCCGACGGCACTTCCGCGCCCTTCTTCTTGACGGTCGCCATATCTTTTTCTACCTCTGTTAGGTGCGCCCGGATATAGTCCAGGATGCGGTTCTGAAACACCCAGCGGAAGAAGTTGAGCTGGCCGACGGTCGTCTCTACGGTCACCGGTCCGGCGCGCGCCGACGGCGGGTGAGGTCCGTCCAGCACGAACGTGATGCGGTCGTGGCGACGGAACGGGTCAAAGTAGAGCTTCGTGTAGCTCTTGAGCTGGGCGCGGTACTCAAAGTAAAGGTGGAACTTGCGCAGGCGCGCGGCCGTCGCGGACGTGACGGTCTCGTGGATCGTGCTGCGGTGGTCGTCTATCCAGAAGAGCACGTTGCGCGTGCGCGCGTAGTGCGTGACGAACCAATCCAGCAGGCGCAGCGAGATCGGGCTCGTGCCGAGGATGATGTCGCGGAACGTGAGCGCCGAAGCGGGGCGCTGTTGGAAGTAGCTCGTGACCGAGGACATCAGCAGAGCGGTTCCCGACGTGGACGCGGCGGGCTCGGCGGCGCCGGCGGACGCGGCGGCGGACACGGCGGCGGACATGATTGCTGATAGAGAAGCGACCTATCGTTGACATGTCGCGGCAGGTTGGCTTTAAGTACCGTGCGTTTGGACGCGTCGGGGCGCGTCTAGGGGTAAAAAGGATCGCGGGGCGGGGCGGGGCGGCGCGGCGGCGCGGCGGGCGCTGCGTTTAGTAGTCGCCGCCGATCTCCAGCGGGCGCCGGTTGACGTCGGTGTACTCGGCCGTGGAGATGTTCCAGGGCGAAACGGCGACACGCGGGTTCGGCGGGGCGGAGCGGAAGTCCAGGTTGGGGATCTTCATGGAAGAGCCGACGGTGTCAACGCCGACGTGGTAGCCGGCGGTCAGGAACTGCTTGTCCGAGATGTCGCCCTGGCCGGACGGGTTCATCTGGGACCAGCGGGAGTTGGCGGCGTCCTTGGGCAGCAGGTCGTCGGCGGCCAGGCGGTCGCGCGGGAAGCAGTTGCCGGCGACGGGCAGGCCGGCGGCGGCCGGGCCGGCGGCCGAAGGGCCGGAGACGACGGGGTTGTAGGTCTCGTTGCCCATCGGGTCCGAAGCGCCGAAGGCGCCGATGCCGGCGGACGCGGCCGACGGGTCAACGGGGGCGCCGGCGGCGACCGAGTCGCGGACGGGCACCTCCGCGTAGAAGCGCTCCGAGTTGATGATCTTGGCCTTGGTGTTCGTGGACACGAACAGGAAGCCCAGGAGAATCAGAACCAGGAGGATGGCGAGGGACGTGTAGGTCACCTTGCGCATGTCAGCGATCCGGTGCGATTAACGGCGTGAGGGGTTGGGATCACGATCTATTCTGACTGCAGATAATATTCGCATTGCGCGCCGGCTAAGCGCCGCCGGCGGGCGCGGGCGGCCCGCCGGCGGGCGCGGGCGCGGCCGCCGGCGGCGCGGCGTAGAGATTCCGGCGGAGCGCTTCCAGCGTGGCGTTCCACTCCCTCTCGGCTTTTGCGGGAAGCGCGACGGCGGCCGCGAGGAGCTCGGCGGCCTCGGCCTTGCGCCGCTGCAGCGCCGCGGCGGCGGCGTCCATGCGCGCGCCGAACGCGGCGACCTCGGCGGCCCAGTGCGACTCTATGGTCGCCCTGTCGTCGGCCGTCAGCGCCGCGGCGGCGCTCGCTTCGGCGGCGACCGCGGCCGGAGAAGTCAGCGCGAGGCTGCGCAGGCACCAGCGGACGCCGAAGCGGCGCGCGTAGAAGTAAAGGCCCTGCGCCTCCAGAACGCAGGTCGCCTGGCACCCGCGAAGCTGTGCGCGGCCGGCGGCGGTCAGCGACATTTCGGCGAGCGCGTCGGAGCCGTCCAGCTCGGCGCCGTCCAGCGTGAGCGGGCGAGGCTCTTTGATGTCCGAGACGAGAACGGTCGCCAAGAGCGAGTCGCCGCCGTCCGGCGAAGCGCCGATGGACGCGCGGAACATGGCGCGCATGTCGGCCGGCGTCAGGTTGTTGCTGAACCACGCGGAGTTCTTCTCGGCTCCGGCGGTCTCGGCTTCGGCGTCCATCGCGAGCATTCGCTGCGTCGCCGGCGAGTCGGCCGGCAGCAGGATCTTCGCGAGATAGCCGCTGCCGCCGCCCCCGCCCGCGCCGGCGCCGGCGCCGTCCTGCGCGCTGTCCGCCGAAGACACGAGCGACTTCACGGACAGCACTTGGCAACCGCCGATCTTGACGACGATCGCTTTGTTCCCGGAGGCCGTGCGCATGCGCGACACGAAGGCGTTCTTGCGGCGCTGGGGAAGCGAGAAGGCCACGCTCGCGCGCGGCGCCGGCGCAGTGTCGGTTTCCGAATCGGACATTCGCTGTGCTCTGCGCTTTTTGCGCCCTCGTCTATTTGCGGGAAAGTCTTTTAAAGGCTTAAAAGTAACGCAGGCGAGCTCTGCACTGAGTTGGCGTAGGCGCGATGGACTCTCCCGCGAAGAAGGGCGCGCCGATTTGCCCGAGCACGCCGCTGCAGAACGACTACCTCGGGCTCGTATGCGGGCTTCTGCGGCGCGAGCTGGAGAACCCGGAGACCCAGCAGAAGACGCTGCAGCCGCTGATGCGCTGGTTCTTTCGGCACATCGTCCCTTACGTGCTCGCTATAGTGCTCGTGAACTTCTTCATGACCGTCGCGGCAGTTACGCTGGTGTTGTACTTCCGCGGGCGCTGAGCGCGACGCCGCGCGCCGAGTGAAGCAGGGCAAAAATATGGAGCGTATGTAGAACTTAGTGACGATGCCCGCCGTTAAGAAGACCGTCGCGAAGCCTGCGGCTAAGCCCTCGGCGAAGCCCGCCGCCGCGAAGAAGCCGGCGGCGAAGAAGGGCGGCGCCCTGGAGATCGCGCCGATCGCCGCGACCGGCCTTCTGCTGGTCGCCCAGAAGATGTACAAGGAGATGATGGCCGAGGAGGCGAAGCGCCCGGCGTCGGCGGCGGCCAAGCGCACGCGCAAGACGCGCCGCGGCGGCCTCGGTCCCAATGGCGAAATCAGCGATCTCTCTCACCCGATTGATACTTCCGCCGAGGAGGACGCCGCCGAGGAGCCCGCTGCTCCCAGCGAGACCGCCGCCGAGGAGCCCGCTGCTCCCGGCGAGACCGCTGCTCCCAGCGAGACCGCCGCCGAGGAGCTCGCGCCCGCGCCCGCGCCCGCCACAGCGGAGCTCATGTCCGCACCCGAGGCCGAGTCTGTCGCCGCCGAGGAAGCTGCGTCAAACCCGACGCTCGTTGACGCCGCCGCTACGGTTATCAACAACATGAACGACGAGGACAAGTCAAAGCTGAAGGGCATGCTTGGCTGTAAGGAGGAGGAGATGGTCGGCGGCGCCAAGAAGGCCCGCAAGCCTTCCGCGAAGCGCGGCGGCTCGGCCGGCATTGTCGGCGCGGAGCTGCAGGCGGCGACCGCGATGCCGCTCGCCGGCGGCGCCAAGAAGGCCCGCAAGCCTTCCGCAAAGAAGAGCGGCGGCGGCGAAGTTAACGCGGTGATGCCGCTTGCCGGCGGGAGCGAGCTGAGCATGCCGGCTCCGCTCGCCGGCGGCGCCAAGAAGGCGCGCAAGTCTTCGGCGAAGCGCGGCGGCGGCGAGATCGCGCCGGTCGCGGCGATCGCCGGCGGCAGCGAGCTGAGCATGCCCGCTCCGCTGGCCGGCGGCGCCAAGAAGGCCTCCCGCAAGCCTTCCGCGAAGCGCGGCGGCGGCGCGCTCGCGCCGACCGCGGAGGTCGCCGGCGGCATGCCGCTGGCTCCCGCGAACACGGCGCCGGTCTACGTTGAGCGCACGTCGCCGATGGCCGGCGGCGCCAAGAAGGCGGCGAAGAAGCCTACGAAGCGCATGGCCGGCGGCGAGCTCGCGGCGTACACGGCGCAGCTGGACAAGCTGACGTCGCAGCTGCGCACGCTCATGTGAGCGGTCCGCCGCAAGAGTGCGGATCGCCGAGACGGCACATCGTCGCGACGACGGGCGCCGCCGGCGGCGCCGCTTCGGCATCGCCTAGACTCCTTTTTTGTTCGGATAGCCAGCGCTTCAGAGCCGTCCGGGACTCCAGGTCCGACCTTCGCGGCAGCGCCGAGAACACGACGAAGCCGTCGGGCGCCGGGCCGAGCGCGCCGAGGAAGGCCTGCAGCGACGCGATGTACTCGGGCGTCGCCGCGCGGGCTCCCGGGTGCGTCGCGATGATGGCGTCCATGAACGGCAGCGCCTCGGCGGGCCGAAAGGGCTCCGCGGCGGCGACCGCTTCGTACGTCGGGCCCTCGCGCGACACCTGCGTGCCGTTGACGCGGTGGTGCAGGCGGAACGCCCAGCGCGGCAGTCCGGCGGCGTTGCGCGGGAAGCGCATGACCTTCAGGTGTCCGGCGACGTTCTCGCGGCACGCCGGGCACGGCAGCACGGCGCTCAGCGCGCCGATGAGCGTGCGGTACCGGGCGCGGCGCGCGCGGGCCTCATCGGGCGTCGGCGCGTCGGCCGCCGCGTGCGCGAAGCCGTGCAAAAGGCGCCACCCGGAAGGTCCCCAGACCTTCGGCGAAACTCCCAGCGGCATCGGGCGGTGCTGCGGTTGCTTACTCTACAGTTAACGAACAAAAGGAAGGCTTCGCAAGTTAGTACTTCATGCCGAAGTACTTGGCGTTCACGGCCTTGTGAGCGTCGCTTACGAGCAGCGCTGAGTTGACGGGAGCGCCGTCGGAAAGCGCCGCGAACGCTTTTGCGATGTGCCAGGCGCGATCGGCGAGGCGCTCCTGGGTCTCAAAGGCCGCGGCGGGCACGCGGTATATGCGGCCGCCGGTGCGGATCGTGTAGATCATGGCGGCGGGCGGCGGGCGAGCGCGGGACCGAGCGCGGGACCGAGAGACGGTTAATATCCAAACGCGACATGCCCTTATATCATTTTTCGGCGGCGGCGGCGCCGCGCGCGCGTTTCTCGGCGGCGCGAAGTTGTGTGGCCCGACTGTAACGACGCTGCACGCACGGCATGTCTCCTCTAGAGCCACCGCGATGGCTGAGGAACGAAGATACCCGAAAGATATTGAGTAAAACGCGCGGCGTGCTGGAGCCGATCGGAGACGACGACGCCGCGCGGGTTCTCGCGGAGCTGCTGCCGGCGGCCGACGGAGCTGAAGGAGCCGCCTTCGGCGGGGTCCGCGTATCGCCTTCTCTCGTCGCCGATATGGACATACTGGACTGGGCACGCGGACTCGCGCGCACGCGCGGCGGCGCGCTCGCGGCCGAGCGGTGCCTGCGAGCGCCGATCTCGGACGTCGGCGAGCTCGCCGCGCGCGGACGCCGGGCCCTGCGGACCTCGCTGGACCGCAAGGCTCGCCGGGCCCGCGAGATCCTGCGGGACGCCGAGGCCGACGCGCTCTGGTGGTTCGCGCGCGACGTGCGCGCGACGCTCCCGCTGTTCCCGATCCTCTTCCCGCAGTGGTTCGCTCTGCGCTGGATGAACCGCGCTCCGCCGCTGATCACCGGATACCACGCGTACCGCGGTTACCTCACGCCGCTGATGGTCGCTCTCGCGCCGCTCAGCACGATCCTCGGGCCCTACTGGTACATACGGCGCACTCTCAAGTGGCAGCTATCGCTCGCGTCGTACTTGGGCTTCCTGAAAAACGGGCTGCTTGCGTACCTGCGGCCGGCGCCCGGCGCGCTGCCTGAGCACACGGCTTTCAAGTACGCCGCTCTCGGGATCTATGTTGCCGTCACTGTGTACGGGATCTTGCAGGCTCTGGACATTGCGAAGATCTTCCGAGAGGTGCGCGAGGCGCTGCTGGCGAAGACCGAGAGCGTCCGGCGCGTTCTCGCCGAGTTCGGCGGGCGCGACGGGCGCCGCAACGGCGCCGCTGTTCTGCCGAGCGGGATCGCCGGAGCCTACGCGCTCGCGACGAATCCGCGCGTGCGCGCGCGCGTCGCCGAGGCGCTGCGCCTCGGATACTCGCAGGACCTCGCGATCCTCGGCGGAGACTTGCTCTCCTGCGGGGGGCGCAGAGATCCGCGGGCGCGAAAGAGCGCCGCTTGGTGCCTGCCGATATACGGCGTTCGCGCTCCGAGCGCGAAGAGCGCCGAGGCGCCGGGAGCGACCAAGATCTGGGCCATGCGGCACCCGACGCTGGCCGACGGGGGCCGGCCGAATCCGGCGGCTCTCGCGCGGAGCATTCTCGTCACCGGGCCGAACGCAGCGGGCAAGACGACATACATGAAAGCGCTCGCTGCGAACCTGCTGCTCGCGCAGACGTTCGGCATCGTGTGCGCCGCGCGCGCCGAAGTCGTGCCTGTGGATATGTTCGGCTCGTTCGTGCGCGTCGGCGATTCGGTCGGCGTCGCGAGCCTGTTTCAGGCCGAGGTCGCGCGCTGCCGCGAGCTGTGCGCGGACGCGGCGGCGGTCTCGGCGGCCGGCGGTCGCGCCGTGCTGTTCCTGGACGAGCCGATGCACTCCACGCCGCCGACCGAAGGCGCCGCGACGGCCGTCGCGGTCGCCAAGTACCTCATAGCACTGCCGGGCGTTCGCGTCGTCGTCACGTCGCACTTCGCGGTCATGGCGGACATCGCGAGCGAGCTGCCGGCGCTGATGGCGAACGTTTGCGTGCGCGCGGAGCTGCGCGCGGACGGCGGCCCGCCTTACTCCTTCACGTACCGCGTGCAGCCGGGCGCGTCCTTTCAGTCCATCGCTTTGGAGATGCTTGAGGCCGAGGCGCTGCCGGCAGAGGTTGTCGCAGGTGCGGTTCAAATGGTCAATAAAATATGCGGGAAGGGGGTAAGTAATTAAAGGGTCCTGCTCTGCGCGCGATGTCTTCGCTCCGCGACAATGCTCTCGTGTTCAACATCCAGCTGGCGCTTCTCGGGATCATCATGGTCGTCGGCGTCTTCTACAACTGGCGGGCGCTGAGCCGCATTGAGGAGCGCATGGAGAGCCTGACGCGCACCGTTTCGGCCGGCGCGGGCCTGAACGGCGCGGGCATGCACGGCGCGGGCATGTACACCGACGGTCCGGTCTCCGACGCGGAGGCCGAGATGGCCGAGGCGTTCATGCAGAACGTTTTCGGCAATGTCGCTTACAACGCGCCGTCCGTCGCGGCGGCGGGCGGCGGCGTGTCGGGCGCGACCGTTGTCGTTGAGGAGGCCGCTCCGGAGCCTGCGGCGAAGCCGGTCGCAGCGGCCGCGGCCGCTGCGGCGCCGGCGCCGGCGCCGGTCGTTGTCGCCGCCACGGTAGCGAAGCCGGTCGCCGCTCCGATGCCGCCGGCGCCGGCGGTGACCGACGACGTCGTTGCCGCTGCGCTTTCGGCCAAGAACGACGACTCTGGCACCGAGGACAGCACCATCATCAGCAAGACGCGCCTGCGCAAGATGAACGCCGAGTCGCTGCGCGAGATTTGCATGAGCCACGGCCTGCCGAGCGACGGCACGCGCGTTATCCTGATTGACCGCCTTATGGACTTCCTTTACGACTAAACGCGGCGCGCTGCTGCTATTTTCTCTCCGGTACTAGCAGATAGCAGGAGAGCCAAAAGAGCTCGCCGAACCAGTGCGAATGTCGTCCATCAAGCCTGCTGCCGGCCCCGGGTGCAACACCTGCGGCGAGGCGCCCGAGGACATGTGCCCGGCGAAGATGCAGTACGGCGCCGTCACGGACTACCGCCCGCGCTGCGCCGTGAACGCCGAGCTCATCGCGGCCGCCGGCAAGGGCGCGAATGTCACCGTGAGCTCTTACGACTCGCGCATGTACCTGCAGCACAACGCCGAGAAGTTCATGGAGCTGGAGCGCCAGAAGGCGATCGCGCGCCTGAGCCCGTGCGCGCCGTGCACGCGCCCGCTGACCGACCAGGGCACGATGCTGCCCGAGCGCTACGTCGTGCGCTGCGACGCCGTTTCGTGCGTGCGCACCGAGGCCAACCCCGCCGGCCTCGGCGACGGCCGCATGATGTAAGGCTCCGCCGCGCCGCGCTCTCGTTTTTATATAGTTGATCGCCGATTACCGATCGCTACGACAAAAATTGATCGTCTGTGCCGAAGAGGCCCGATGCGGCAATCGCAGTCCGACGCAGTCCGACGCAACAAGAATGGCTTTCAGCGCGATGCAGCCGATGCAGCCGGGAACCTACACTATTTACCGCGACTCCAGCATGGATAGCGCGCAGACGCAGGAATCGGTGATCGCTGCGGCGGGCTCGGCGAAGCCGCGGCACACTTACGTCGCCTTTCGGGCGCTCCCGTGCATCGCCGAGCACTTGAAGTACTCCGACGAGTGGCTCGCCGAGCAGGAGATCTTGCGCAAGATCTCCCACTGCATCTTGACGCCTGGCACGAACGAGTCCGACATCATCGGCGCTCTCCAGAGCGTTGAGCGCAACTACGGGTTCGTGAACATGAACTCGCGCATGGCGCAGCCGATGGTCATCGTCGGCGGCGCGGCCGATATGCGCGTGACCGATATCCTCGCGCCCGTGCGCACGATGCCGGCCACGACGGTCTCGGTGCCTCTAAAGACGCTGGAAGTCCTGTCGCCGCTGCACGCAGCCGTGATCGCCAACAAGGCGCGCGTGGCGCACCATCTGCTGACGGGACCGAACGGCGCCGGGTCGGGCGCCGATGTCAACCAGCAGTCCGAGTGGAACGGGCGCACGGCCGTCATGATCGCGGCGGAAAACGGCAACTACGATATGCTGGATCTGCTTCTGGACTACGACGCCAACCTGCTGCAGGTGGACGCCGAGGGCAACACAGCGCTGATGTACGCGGTGGCTTTCGCGAAGGTGCCGTCTGCGGCGGTCGTGGAGAGGCTCATCGCAGAATGCCCGCAGCTCGCCGCCGATGCCAGGGCGCTGCCGTACGCCGCCTACACGTCTCCGGCGTGTTTCTGGGGCGATATGATATGCTACGCGCGCAAGAGGATCGCGCGCATCGGCGGCGAGGCCGCGCTGTTCATCGCGTGGAAGGAGATGGAGCTGATAGAGGATGCTCTGGCTGCAGGGGTCGCGTGGCGCGGCGGCGACGACGGCGGCAACGGCGGCGCCGCCACGATGCCCATCGGCTTCTTCGGGGCTTTCAGCAGCCGCGATCCTCGCCGCCCGATGTCAGGTGCGAATTTCCAGGGCTTACTGTAGAAACGGACGGACCGACCTACCGA
>Ga0222713_10004769_pt1 | contig 13459 bp, 17 predicted proteins | sample C33_649DmetaG_FD_165061 | JGI IMG/M metagenome (GOLD analysis project Ga0222713, IMG submission 165061) | Estuarine water microbial communities from San Francisco Bay, California, United States - C33_649D | ecosystem: Environmental > Aquatic > Marine > Unclassified | place: USA: California...
CCGGCAAGGAAAACTGCAAGGACGAGGAAAAGTGCCTGACCCATGATCTGTGGGCCAGCCTCAACGAACGTATTTTCGATTACCTCGGCTCGGTGACGCTGCGCCAGCTGGTCGACAACCAGCGCGCCAAGGAAGCCGGCATTGCGCCGGTGCATGACATGCGTGCCATCCGCAGACGCGATGCGGTGACGGCCTGAGCCTTTCCGGAAGTTTGCCGTGAAACACGTTTACCTCGATCACAACGCGACCACGCCGGTCGATGAGCGCGTGCTCGCCGCGATGCTGCCGTATTTGAAGGATCAGCACGGCAACGCATCGAGCCGTCACGAGTTCGGCACGGTGGCGCGACGTGCGGTCGATCGTGCCCGAGAACAGGTCGCGGCGCTGGTCGGCGTGCAGCCGGCACAGGTGGTGTTCACCAGCGGCGGAACCGAAGCCAACAACCTGTTCATCCGTGGCACGGCGGCCGGCATGAAGCCCGGACGTATCGCGGTGAGCGGACTGGAACATTCCTGCGTGGCGCTGCCGGCACAGGAACTCACGCGCCAGGGCTGGTCACTGCGCCGCCTGGCCGTGCGCCACGACGGCACGGTCGACCTGGCTGACGTCGAAGCCGCGCTGGCGGAGAAAACCGCGATCATGTCGGTGATGCTGGCGAACAACGAAACCGGCGTGATCCAGGATGTTGCGGCGATCGGCGAGCGCGCGCGCAAACATGGCGCCGTCATGCATACCGATGCGGTGCAGGCGCTGGGCAAGATACCCGTCGATTTTGCCGCGCTGAACGTGCACGCGATGTCATTGTCTTCACACAAGCTCTACGGACCCAAGGGCGCCGGCGCGCTGATCGTCGACAAGCGCCTCGACCTGCGCGCGTTGCAGTTCGGCGGCGGGCAGGAACGCGGACTGCGCGGAGGCACCGAGAATGTGCCGGCGATCGCCGGTTTCGGCATGGCCTGCGAGGTGGCGGCATCGCGGCTGGCAGAACTGGGTCCGCGACTCGCCAAACTGCGTGACCGCATGGAGCACGGATTGCAGGGCCTGGGTGCGGTGATATTCGGCGCCGGGGTGCAGCGCCTGCCCAATACCTCGTTTTTCTCGATTCGCGGGATTACCGGCGAAACGCTGGTGATTGAACTCGACAAGGCCGGTTATGCCGTGGGTTCGGGTGCTGCGTGTTCCAGTTCCAGCAGTGCGCCGCCGTCGACGCTGACCTCAATGGGCGTGGGCAGCGAACTGGCGCGTGGGGCAGTGCGTTTTTCGCTGGGTGCGGCAAATACCGCCGAGGAAGTCGATGGTTTTCTGGCGGCACTGCGTGAAGTGACGGCACGGCTGCGGCAATTGCAGGCCGTGGCCTGACAGGATTGGAGAATCATATGGCAATACAAATGACGGAAAGCGCGGCAAAGCAGATCAGGGCGCAGCTCGCCCGGCGCGGCAAGGGCCTGGGACTGCGCGTCGGCGTGAAGAAAAACGGCTGCTCCGGCTGGGCCTATACCTATGACTATGCCGATGCGGTGGAAAAAGATGACCAGGTGTTCGAAGGGCACGAAGCCAGGCTGGTTGTCGACCGCGAGAGTCTCGAGTTCCTCAACGGCTCGACGCTCGATTTCGTCAAGGACGGCCTGAAACAGGTCTTCAAGTTTGAAAATCCGAATGTGGACGCGACCTGCGGCTGCGGCGAGAGCTTCAGCGTGAAAGCCGAGTCCGAAAAGGCCTGAGTCCATGAGTACTGTTCTAGACAACCTCGTCAGCCAGCCCTACAAGCACGGCTTTGTCACGGATATCGAGTCCGAGACCGCGCCCAAGGGCCTGAACGAGGACATCATCCGCATGATTTCGGCGAAGAAGAACGAGCCGGAATGGCTGCTCGAGTTCCGCCTCAAGGCCTATCGCCACTGGTTGACGATGACCGAGCCGAAATGGCCGAACGTGAATTACCCGCAGATCGACTTCCAGGCGATCAGCTATTACGCCGCACCCAAGCCCAAGCTGAAGAAAAGCATGGACGAGGTCGATCCCGAACTGCTGAAGACCTTCGAGAAGCTCGGCGTGCCGGTGCACGAGCGCGCGGCGCTCGCCGGCGTCGCGGTCGATGTCATTTTCGATTCGGTGTCGGTGACCACGACCTACAAGGAAAAACTCGCTGAAGTCGGCATCATCTTCTGCTCGATTTCCGAGGCGGTGCATAACCATCCCGAGCTGGTGAAGAAATACATGGGTTCGGTGGTGCCGGCAGGCGACAATTTCTATGCCGCACTCAATTCCGCGGTGTTCACCGACGGCTCGTTCTGCTTCATCCCCAAGGGCGTCAAGTGCCCGATGGAGCTGTCGACCTATTTCCGCATCAACACCCAGGATTCCGGCCAGTTCGAGCGCACGCTGATCATCGCCGAGGAGGGCGCGCAGGTGTCGTACCTCGAAGGCTGCACTGCGCCGAAGTTCGATACCAATCAATTGCACGCCGCCGTGGTCGAACTGGTGGCACTGGACAATGCCGACATCAAGTACTCGACGGTGCAGAACTGGTATGCCGGCGACGAAAACGGCAAGGGCGGCATCTACAACTTCGTCACCAAGCGCGGCCTGTGCAAGGGCAGGAACTCGAAAATCTCGTGGACGCAGGTCGAGACCGGTTCGGCGATCACCTGGAAATACCCGTCGTGCGTGCTGCTCGGCGACAACTCGATCGGCGAGTTCTACTCGGTGGCGCTGACCAACCACAAACAGCAGGCCGATACCGGGACCAAGATGGTGCACATCGGCAAGAACACCAGGAGCACCATCATCAGCAAGGGTATCTCGGCGGGGCATTCCAACAACAGCTACCGCGGGCTGGTGCGTATCGCACCCGGCGCCGCAGGTGCGCGCAATTTCTCGCAATGCGATTCGATGCTGATCGGCTCGCAGTGCGGCGCCAACACTTTCCCCTACATCCAGGTGCACAACCCGACCGCCAAGGTCGAGCATGAAGCCACCACGTCGAAGATCGGCGAGGACCAGCTGTTCTATTTCCAGAGCCGCGGCATCCCCACCGAGGAAGCGGTGTCGATGATCATCAACGGCTTCTGCAAGGATGTATTCCAGCAACTGCCGATGGAGTTCGCCGTTGAGGCGACCAAGCTCCTCGGCCTGAAACTTGAAGGCAGCGTAGGATGATCAACAAGAACGCAAAAACACTGCTCGAAGTGCGCAACCTGACTGCAACGGTTGCGGGCGTCGAGATCCTCAAGGGCATCAACCTCACGGTGCGCGCCGGCGAAGTGCACGCCATCATGGGGCCCAACGGCTCGGGCAAGAGCACGTTTGCCAAGGTGCTCGCCGGCCATCCGGCCTACAGCGTCAAGGGCGGCGAAGTGCTGTTCGAGGGCAAGGACCTGTTCGCGCTGGAGTCGGACGAGCGCGCACGTGCCGGCATCTTCCTCGGTTTCCAGTACCCGGTGGAAATCCCCGGCGTCACCAACAGCGCTTTCCTGCGCCTGGCCTACAACACGGTGCAGGGCGGCCGCGGCAAGGACGAGCTCGATCCGCTGGAATTCGACGACCTGGTGCGTGAGAAGATGAAGCTGCTGGAAATGAACCCGGAGTTTCTCGACCGCAGCGTCAACGACGGCTTCTCCGGCGGTGAGAAAAAACGCAACGAAATCCTGCAGATGGCGTTACTTGAACCGGTGCTGGCGCTGCTCGACGAAACCGACTCGGGTCTGGACATCGACGCGCTGCGCGTGGTCGCCGGCGGCGTCAACAAGCTGCTGACGCCTGACAATGCCTGCGTGCTGGTGACGCATTACCAGCGACTGCTCAACTACATCACCCCCGACTACGTGCACGTGATGTCGGCCGGCCGCATCATCAAGTCCGGCGACAAGGCACTGGCGCTCGAGCTCGAAGAACGCGGTTATGACTGGCTGCTCGAGGGCAAAGGCAAGAAGGCGACAGCGTGACCGTAACTGCCGCATCTCATCCCGCTTTGCACCCTTACGTGGCCTCGCTGCTTGCGGGCAGCAGTGCCGTGCCGAAAAGCCCGGCGGCCTGGCTCGATGCCCGGCGTGTCGCCGCACTGGAGCGCGCCAACGCGCTGTCGGTGCCGACCACGCGCGACGAGGAATGGCGTTTCACCGACCTCGCGCCGCTGACCAAATTGCAGTTCCAGCCGGCAGCCGATGCCGCGAAGCTGAGCCTGACCGACATTGCCGCCTGGTCGCTGGCCGAAGCCGCGGTGCAGCTGGTGTTCGTCGACGGCATCTACGCGCCGGCGCTGTCTCGCCGCGGCGATGTTCCTGCGGGGATCAGCGTGCTGCCGCTGGCCGAGGCGCTGAAAACGCACAACGCGCTGGTCGAGCCTCACCTCACAAAGATCGCGTCAGGTGAGAACGAACTGTTCACCGCGCTCAATACCGTGTTCCTGCAGTATGGCGTGTTCATTCATGCCGCAAAGAATGCCGTGATGAAAGCGCCCATCCACCTGCTGTTCGTTGCCACGCGCAAGGGCGTGGCGGCCTATCCGCGTTGCCTGGTGGTTGCTGAGACCGGATCCGAGTGCTGCATCATCGAGGATTACGTGGCGCAGGGCGAAGAGGCGTACCTGACCGATGCCGTGACCGAAATCGCGGTGGCGGCCAATGCAGCGGTGCGCCACATCAAGCTGCAGCGTGAAAACACCAAGGCTTTCCACATCGGCACCTGTGCGGTGACGCTGGACAAGGATGCGCGTTACCTGTCGCATGCGGTGTCTTTCGGCGCACGGCTGTCGCGCAACAACCTCGCGGTGACCCAGCGCGGCGAGGGTGCACATGCGCAGATTGACGGAATCGCGCTGATCGGCGGCCGTCAGCTGGCAGACACCCATACGCTGATGGACCACACCAAACCAAACGGTACCTGCGAGCAGTCGCACAAGACCATCGTCGGCGGGGCTGCGCACGCGGTGTTCAACGGCAAGGTGTTCGTTCGCGAGGGTGCGCAGTTGACCGATTCCTCGCAGCAGAGCCGCAACCTGCTGCTGTCGGACAAGGCCCATGTCGACACCAAGCCGCAGCTGGAAATCTTTGCCGACGACGTCAAGTGTGCGCACGGCGCCACCGTCGGCCAGCTCGACGCCGATCATTTGTTCTACCTGAAAAGCCGCGGCATTCCCGAAGCACAGGCGCGCAACCTGCTGACCTATGCCTTCGGCGCCGAGATCATCGACCGCATTCCGGTGCCTTCGCTGGTGGCGCAACTGGAAAAGGCCGTGATGGCGCGCACTGAGAGTGAGGGCGGCGCATGAGCGGACGTGACCAGGCAGCGGCAGTGCTCGACGTTGCACGCCTGCGCAGCGACTTCCCGATCCTCGACCTGCATGTCCAAGGCAAGCCGCTGGTGTTTCTGGACAATGCGGCCTCGAGCCAGATGCCACGGCCGGTAATCGAGCGCTGGGTCGAATACCGCTCCAAGCAGCACGCCAACATCCACCGCGCGGTGCACTACCTGTCGGAGACTGCGACCGCCGAGTACGAAAAGGCGCGGCACAAGGTGCAGGCCTTCATTAATGCCGCCGAGCCGCGGGAGTGCATATTCACCAGCGGCACCACCGACGCCATCAACCTGGTGGCGCACGGCTACGGCCGCAAGTTTTTCCAGGCCGGCGACGAGATCATTCTCACCACGCTGGAGCACCATTCCAACATCGTGCCCTGGCAGATGGTGGCGGAAGAGAAGGGCGCGAAGATCCGCGTGGTGCCGGTGAACGACCGCGGCGAACTGCTGGTCGATGAATACCGCAAGCTGTTCAGCAAGCACACGAAATTCGTGGCGATGACTCATGTCTCCAATGCGCTGGGCACGATCACGTCGGTGAAGGAGATGATCGTCATTGCCCATGAACACGGCGTGCCGGTGCTGGTCGACGGCGCGCAGGCGGCGCCGCACCTCAAAGTCGATGTCCGTGACCTCGACTGCGATTTCTACGCGTTTTCCGGACACAAGCTGTGCGGCCCTACCGGCATCGGCGTGCTCTACGGCAAGGCGGCGCTGTTGGAGAAGATGCAGCCGTACAAGGGCGGCGGCGACATGATTCTGTCCGTTACTTTTGAGAAGACTACCTATGCGCCGATCCCCGCCAAGTTCGAAGCCGGCACGCCGCCGATCGGCGAAGCGATCACGCTGGGTGCCGCCATCGATTACCTGACCGGCGTCGGCATCGAGCGCATCGCCGCGCATGAAACCGATCTGCTCGATTACGCGACCGACAAACTCAACCGCATGCCCGGCATCCGCCTGATCGGAACGGCCGAGAAAAAAGCCGCGGTGCTGTCGTTCGCGGTCGAAGGCGTGCATCCGCACGACGTCGGCTCGCTGCTCAACGACGACGGGGTGGCGATCCGCACCGGCCATCACTGTGCGCAGCCGGTGATGCAGCGCTTCAAGGTGCCGGCAACCTGCCGTGCTTCATTTGCCTTTTACAACACCATGGATGAAGTCGATGCGCTGGCTGCCTCGCTCTCCCGGGTGCAGAAACTTTTTGCCTGAAATTTTCCGGAACGCCATGGACAGCCGCGCCCTTTACCAGGAGATGATCCTCGAGCACAACAAGAAGCCCCGCAACTGGGGCATGCTCGGCGATGCCACGCACAAGTCGGAGGGCCTCAACCCGCTTTGCGGCGACCATATTCACCTGTCGCTGAAGCTTAACGGCGACACTGTCGAGGCCGTGGGCTTCGAGGGCGAGGCCTGCGCGATCTGCAAGGCCTCGGCGTCGATGATGACTGCGGCCGTGAAAGGCAAGAGCCGTGCCGATGCCGAACAGATGGTGCAGGAATTCCGTGACATGACCACCGGCAAGCTCGATCCGGCATCACCCCATCATCTCGGCCGCCTGACCGTGTTCGCCGGCGTGCGTGACCTGCCGACCCGGGTCAAGTGCGCCATCCTGCCGTGGCATACGCTGCATGCGGCGTTTGCCGGCGACGGCACAGCATCAACAGAATAACTAAATAAAAACAACAAGTTAAAATCATGCCCAAGATTGCAGAAATAGAGCCGACGCCCAATCCGAACGCAATGAAATTCATCCTCCGGGAACCGCTGACCTGGGGCATCACGCGTTCGTTCGACACGCCGGCACAGGCCGTCGGCGATACGCTGGCGATGGCGCTGTTCGACATCGAGCACGTCACCAACGTGTTCTACGTCGATCACTGGATCACGGTGACCCAGGATGGCGGCGCTGACTGGAATGAACTCAAGCGCAAGCTGGCGGTGCCGATTCGCGATGCACCGTCGGCCGATGCGCATTCGGCGCAGATGGCAGCGCTTTCCGATGAGGCCCTCGATCCGGCGAAACTGAACGAGACGGATCGTGAGCGGCTGGAGCGCATCAACGCCGTACTCGACGAACAGATCCGTCCCTACCTGCAGAATGACGGCGGCGACCTTTACGTGGTCGGGCTCGAAGGCAACAAGCTGTCGGTGCATTACCAGGGCGCCTGCGGCAGCTGCCCGAGCTCGCTGTCGGGCACGCTGGCCGGCATTGAAAATCTGGTGAGGCAGATTGAGCCTGACATGGAAGTTGTTGCCATTTGATCATGGATTCAAAAATGCCTGTGCTTGGCATGACTGCGTCGCGCACTGCGTTGCTCCTCGCCTTACCTCTCAGTAATGTCTCGTCGCAGCCTCGCGCGCGCCTTGTCCTGCCTGCGCTCGGTTCATTTTTGAATTAGGTTCTAATAATGTCGGAATGGGTGGATGTGGCGACCATCAATGAGTTAAGACCTGGCACCAGCAAGGTCGTCGATATCGATGGCGCGCAGATCGCCGTGTTCAACATCGGCGGCGAATTCTTTGCCATTGAAGACGTCTGCACCCACGACGGCGGTGAACTGGCGAGCGGTGTGCTCGAAGGCGACCAGATCGTCTGTCCGCGTCACGGTGCGCGGTTTTGCGTGCGCACCGGCGAGGCGCTGACCGCGCCGGCCTACGAAGCGACGGCGAAATTTCCGCTGCGTGTTGAAAACAACGTGATTCAAGTCAAAGACGATCGTTGGGATTGACTGAGCCTTGGATACGCTGACCCACGCCCTGTCGGGCGCACTGCTGGCGCGTGCCACCACCGGCATCGAGAAACCGGCGTTGCCTGTCGGCCGCCGTGTGCTCGTTGGTGGCCTGGTCGCAGCGTTTCCTGACATCGATGTCGTCGCCTCGTGGATTTCGCCGCTGTCCTATCTCTATCACCACCGCGGCGTGACCCACTCGCTGGTGATGCTGCCGCTGTGGACCGTGCTGCTGGCGTTGCTGTTCGCGCTGATCTGGCGCAAGGGGCCGGGGTGGAAGACTTATGCGCCGGTGGTGGCGCTGTCGCTGGCCGCGCACATTGCCGGTGACTGGATTACCAATTTCGGCACCATGATCTTCGCGCCGCTGTCGGATTTCCGTCACGGCATCGGTACTACCTTCATTATCGACCTGTGGTTCTCCGGCATCATTCTCGCCGGCCTGGTGACTTCGCTGGTCTGGCGCGGCTCGCGCAAACCGGCGGTGGCGGGACTCGCGGTACTCGTGGCTTACGTGGTCATGCAGTATGTGTTGTTGCACCAGGCCATCGGTTTTGGCGAAACCTACGCGCGGGAGCAGGGGTTACGCCAGGTGCGCGTCACTGCCTTGCCGCGGCCGGTGTCTCCGTTCAACTGGATGGTGATCGTCGAGAGCGCGGATGGTTACCGCTACAGTCATGTCAACCTGGTGCGCCGTGAGCCTCGCGTCGCCAGACCCGGCGACGGTTTCATCGCCCGCCTGGATTCGGCCTACCGCCCGCTGGACCAGGCGGAGTGGGACTTCGATCTGCGTTATGGGGCCGGATCGCGTGGCGCCATTGCGCGAGCGGTGTATGAAAACCCGGGATTCGCCTTTTTTCGCTGGTTTTCGGCTTATCCGGCATTGCACGCTGTCGATGCCGACGACAGCAGCCTGTGCGTGTGGTTCAAGGATCTGCGTTTCCTGACCCCGGGTCGCGGCACTTTTCCGTTCATCTACGGCATGTGCAGTCAGGGCCCCGGTCCGATGCGCCCGTTCCGTCTGGACGACGGCGTCCGCATCCCGGTGTACTGAGCGGTTCAAATATCCTGCCTCCGGATTGATTTGTATCAAGTTCCGGCGATGCAGTGCTGGCAGACTGTGCGCATGAGCCAGTTGCGTATCCTCCTCTGTATCGCCGTAGCCGCCGTATTTTTCAGCGCTGCTTTGCCGGCTGCCGAACCGGTGAAGCGTGAAATCATTCCCGGTTCGGAACTGATGACCTCGCAGGAACGCGAGCGTTACCGCCTGCGGCTGCAGGGGGCCGGCAGCGCTGCCGAGCGCGAACGGCTGCGTGCAGAGCACGTCAAGGCGATGGAAGAGCGGGCGCGGCTGAAGGGTCTGAAAGTGATCGATTATTCGCGCGAGAAAAAGGATAAATGAGCGGCGAACTGAGGCGTTATTGCACGGTGCTGCTGTTGTGCGCGGCATGGCCGCTGGCTGCGCATGCCGCCGGCGATGCGGCACGCGGTGAGGCGTTGCATCGCGACTGTCTCGGCTGCCACGGCACCGAACTCTATGTGCCGCCGCGCGCCAAGGTGAAGACCCTGGCCACGCTGAAGAAGGAAGTTGAGCGCTGGAACGACCGTATGAATCCCAAGTTCACCAAGCAGGAAATCGAAGACCTGGTCGCGTATCTCAACCGCGATTTCTACAAAATCCCCAAGTGATCAGGGAGGTTGTATAAACATCTGTTTTTATTGATGTTTCAGGCCTGTTCTGCAGAGAGCAGGCACAGCATCGCATCCAGACCCGCGTGGTTGATCGCGTAGGTGGTCTGCTCGCGCACCACCGGCTTGGCGCGATAGGCGAAGCTGACGCCGCACTCGGGGAGGAATTTCAGGTCGTTGGCGCCGTCGCCTACGCCTGCAATCTGCTCGCGACGCAGCCCGAGTTCTTTCGCAACCTGCAGCAGCGTCGCGCGCTTGACGTCGGCATTGACGATGTCGCCGATGACGGCGCCGGTCAGCTTGTCATTGACGATTTCCAGCTTGTTCGAACGGGTGTAGTCGAGTTTGATCCGTGTCTTCAGGCGGTCGGTGACATAGGTGAAGCCGCCGGAAACCAGCAGGGTTTTGATGCCGGCTGCGCGCACTTTTTCCAGCATGCGCTCGGCGCCGGGGGAGAATTTCAGCCGTTCGTCATAGACCCGTTGCAGTGCCGATTCGCCGAGTCCTTTCAGCAGCGCGAGGCGTTCGCGCAGGCTCTGGTCGTATTCGATCTCGCCGCGCATCGCCCGCGCGGTGATCGCCGCGACCTCGGCCTTGAGATTGAGCATGTCGGCCAGTTCGTCGATGGTTTCCATGGTGATCAGCGTCGAGTCCATGTCCATTACCAGCAGGCGGAAGTCGGAAAGCCGGCGGCCTTCGGGCACGAAACCATGATCTAGTTTTGACTGCGCGCACAGCGCGGCAATGGCTTCAGACGGCTGCGCGTTGTTCAGTCTGAACGCGGAATCGGACAGGCGGTCGATGGCAGACGCGCCGGCAAGCCGGGCGAGTTCCTTGAGATCGCGCGTCTGGATGTCCGCGCCCTGGATGACAAGATACATGGCAGTTATCTGATTTTGTGAATTATAGCCAAGGCGAAAAACGAACCGGGCGCCGCCGGAACGCGGAGTGCGCGAGGCTCCGACGAGGCATTACATTGTGGTAAGACGAGGAGGAAAGTAGCGCACGACAAAGTTCCGGCAAGCTCGGGCGTTTTACGCTCTAGAGCATCCGGTAGCGCACCATCAACCATATGATCAACCCCAGGCAAATCACGACGAGCGGCAAAATGAAAAAGCTGATTTTGCGGAAGCGCTCGACGGCGGCACGCTGCAGGGTTACCGACTCGTCGCGTACCTTCGCGTCCTGCTCGTAGCGCTCGCGCAGGTAGCGCAGGCTGTCTTCCTGCGCGGTTCGGCCCGCCTCCAGCAAGGCGACGATCTTCTTCTGCTCGGCGAGGATTGCCTGCAGGGTCTGCTCGTGTTCGCCGTTCATGATGCCGTGATCCATTTGGTGATTTTGCCGACCACTTCGGGCTCGATGCCGTTGAAGCCGTGGTAGGCACGGCCCTGGCAGGGGTCGCCGACGTCAATGCCGCCCTCAAAGGCGATCAGTTCCTTGCGCGGCGTGGCGGTCAGCCGCTCCATCAATCGCGGGACGCCGCTGAACAGGCAAGAGCGGCAGCCGTCCTGTTTGTGGTGCACGACCAGCACGGGAACGCGCAGGCGGTCGATCGGCATGTCCGGAACCGCGGTGCCGCGCCGGTCGGAAATCATCGAAGAGGTCAGTACGATGCCGTTGGCTCCGCCTTCGGCCGGCGGAAGCCGTGTCCCCACATAGGCCGCGGATTGCGTGCCGCGGCTGGTGCCGACCAGCCACACCGGGACCTTGTTGTTCTGCCGTATCCAGGCGATCACCGCCTTGACGTCGGTAACGTGTTCGGCGGTTTCGCGGGGCACGGAAGAGTGGTCCGACGGCGCATCGACGACCACGGTCAGCAACTGCTGGTTGGCGAACAGCTTGCGCGAGCGCACCAGGAAGTTGCCGCCGCGGGCAAGGGAGCCGTCGGGCCTGATGCCGATGTCGCCGTCGCCGCCGGCGAAGAGGATGACCGCGGCTTTCGGGTTTTCTGGTGTGATGGCGAGGATGCGCTGGGTGAAACCGGGGCGTGACGGCAGATCGACGACCTGGGGTTCTGCGGCGAGGGCAGAGCAGGTTACAAACAGCAGGCTCAGTAATGCGACCGGGCTTTTCATTGGATATCCGATTCCAGTTGAGTGTCCGGATGATACCGCGGTACTTGACGCATTCGCGACCGGCGAGGATGCTGGTGTCGAGTTCACTTCCGGTGGAGGCAGCCATGTCCGATCCTGTTTGCGCACAGAAGGGGCCCTATGTCCTCGAGCTGGCGCCCGACGACTACTGGTGGTGCGCCTGCGGCCAGTCGAAAAAGCAGCCCTTTTGCGACGGCTCGCACAAGACCACCGCTTTCGTGTCAGTCAAATTCACGGTGACCGAGGCGGGGAAAAAGTGGCTGTGCGGCTGCAAGCGCACGAAGAATCCGCCGTATTGCGACGGCACTCACAAGGCACTGTGATTCCGCACTGCGGCTAGCGGTTGGGCTGCATGCCCAGGGCGTTGTTGATGCGATTGTTCGAGTTGTAGATTGCCACCACCTGCACTGCCTCGAGGATTTCCGCTTCTTTCAGGCCGGCAGCCCGCAGCCCGCCGATCAGCGTGGCATCGACGTCGCCGGCATGCAGCGTCAATTTCGACGCGAACTCGGCCAACGCATGCTGGCGTGGCGTCAGATCGGCGCGACGCCAGGCCAGCGCCAGCGTATCCACCAGGTGCTTGTCCATGCCGTACTTCTTCAGCGCGTTGCCATGCGACAGGATGCAGACCTCGCAGCGGTTTTCGACGCTGGCGATCAGCGCCAGAAACTCGCGCTCCACCGGCGGCAATTCGCCATCTCCCGAACGCATCAGTTTGTCCAGATATCCCTGGTACAGTGCAAGCCGTCCCGGGCCAAAGGGCAGTCGCAGGAAATTGCGTACGTAACCCAGGCGTTCCAGGCATTCCTGTTGCAGTTTGCGCACGGCGGGCTCCGGATTTTTCAGCTCCGGCAGGCGCAGCCAGGAGAAGCGGACGGTTTTTGCGGTTGCGGCGGGGGTGGATTTTTTTGCGGTCCTGCTCATTGCAGTTCTCCGGTGTGGCGGGTTTTCGGCGTGATGCCAGATCGCATGCTAGCCTCGGCGTTCGCTGATATCTTGATCTAACGCAGATCATCACCAGGAAAGACTCAACATATGGACCTCGGACTCAAGGGCAGGCGCGCGCTGGTGTGCGCCGCGAGCAAGGGACTGGGCAGGGCCTGCGCGATGTCGCTGGCGCGCGAAGGCGTCGATGTCACCATCCTCGCGCGCGGCCGCGACGCGCTGGAAAAAACCGCCGACGACATCCGCAAGGAGGCCGGGGTGAAGGTCACCGCGCTGGTGGCCGACATCACCACCGCCGAGGGTCGTGCGGCGGCGCTCGCCGCCTGTCCCGATCCCGACATCCTCGTCAACAATGCCGGCGGTCCGCCACCGGGCGACTTTCGCGACTGGAAGCGCGAAGACTGGATCAAGGCGGTCGACGCCAACATGCTGACCCCGATAGAACTGATCAAGGCCACGGTGGACGGCATGATCGCGCGCAAGTTCGGCCGCATCGTCAACATCACGTCCAACTCGGTGAAGGCGCCGATCGAGGAACTCGGCCTGTCGAATGCCGCGCGTTCGGGCCTGACCGGGTTCGTTGCCGGGCTCGCGCGCAAGACCGTGCGCCACAACGTCACCATCAACAACATCCTGCCCGGACAGTTCATGACCGACCGCCTGAAGACGCGGTTGACGGTAAATGCCAAAGAGGCGGGGGTG
>Ga0222713_10004770_pt1 | contig 13458 bp, 18 predicted proteins | sample C33_649DmetaG_FD_165061 | JGI IMG/M metagenome (GOLD analysis project Ga0222713, IMG submission 165061) | Estuarine water microbial communities from San Francisco Bay, California, United States - C33_649D | ecosystem: Environmental > Aquatic > Marine > Unclassified | place: USA: California...
GGCGCTTTAACTGAGTTTCCATTTGAATCTCAAGTTCACGAACACTTGTAAAGTATTGTTCCATGCGGGCCTTGTCACTAGCACCAAGATGCATCATAGTGCGTTTACGATCATCTTCAACTACAGAAAGAATACTTTTCTGTACCATAATTGAAGGATCTGGTCTCCAATCTGGGCTGCTTGGATCTTGAAATCCTGCGCCAAACAGTCTGGTATATAATGCTAATGGATTTGGTTCTGCTGGAAGAGTATTCAATCCACCAAGACTGCTATAACTTTCTTTTGGATTACCGGCAGCACTCGCAGCAATAGATTTGTACCTTGCTCCACGACTAATAACATCTGCTATTTGTTGATCAATTGTTTTACTATCAAACTGACCATTTCTTGTAGGTGATATTCCTGTTGCAGCCGCAGCAACACCAGACCAATGTTGATAATTTGGATTATCATCAAATGGTATTCTGAAATTGCTAAAGACGTTGATCTTATCTCTAATTGATTCTAAAGGTTTTAATTGTGGAGTAATCTCATAGTTTTTACCATTAGTCTTTGGGACCCAGAGTTGCTTAGTTAAGCCACAACCCCAGAAATATGTACCAAATCTAGTTGGAACGCTTTGTCCCGTAGCAGCGAGAGCCTTACCCTTACTATCTAGAAAACAATCTAGAAAGGGCAGCATCATTACAGCAGCAGAACCCTGGAACATACCTCTAAGAACAAATCTACGATCTAGTTTCATGTTAGATATCTCCATATATAATATATTATTTATGAGATTTTGATATCTACCTTAATAGGCTTTCTAAGGACTTCCATCATTTTATAACGTCTATCAACGTTTACCTTTGTGGCACGGAAGTCTTCTTTTTCTTCTAGATTGTATCCAAGAAAAACATCATCACAGAATCCCCAACTTACCGCTTCATCGGCAGTAAGGTGAACATTAATCTTATTTCTCATACCTTCTTTGAGAACTTCTTTGATGCGTCCTTCAGACATAGCACTAAACTTACCTTGTGCTTTAAGTCTTGCGACATAAATCCTAAGCATCATTTCGCCGGCCTTACGGCGTTCTACATCTTCTGTCTCTACTTCTTCGTCTAGAGATTCGATGGCATATGTTCCTCTATGAAACATATATGTTGCTGGTGGTCTAATAAGAAACCTATCGGCAGCAAGAGGTATTAGTGAGGTCATTGACCTTGCATGTTTGGTAGCCAAGACTGTGATGGGATTAGGACATGACAAAATGGCAGAAAACATTTTCATGCCTTCTTCCCATTCTCCACCACACGATGACATATTGACTAGAATAGGTCTTGCCTTATCTAGTGATGACAGAATATCTAGGTTCAATTCAAACCTGTCTGCCATATTATATTCTACACCAGGTTCGGTTCCTTCATTACCCATATGAGTAGGGTCACCGCCGATGTAGATCGAAAAATTGTTTCTGTTTATTCTATGATTATGAACATCATCTAAGAAATGATCGCCTAATTTTCTCATGCTCATACAAAATTCTTTCAATAAAGAATAAAATAAAGGGGGAAGATTAATCTCCCCCCTCTACTTAGAAGGCTATTAGGCTAGAGCCTGAATGCCCATGCTTGATAGCATAGCATAGCCAGCAGCGATAACATGACGAGGAGCAGTACCTAGACGATACTTCGTCACGGTATGACCCTTTGAGTTAGTGCGCTTGTTGGTGTAGATGGGGAAACCTTCCATACGAAGACGGAAGATAGCCTTGCTAACCGAATTGCTCGAATAACCAAAACGTGAAGTGATCTGAGCAACAGTCAGTTCATCACCGTTTAGGAAAGATTCGCGCAGACGATCAGACTTAGAAACAGTAGCAGTATTCATTAATATTCTCCAATTTAAAGTTTCACTTAAAAAACGGCATAACAATCACCGTATATGCATAGTACTCTTAACAACGTCTATAGTCAACAACTAAATTTTTTTATAGAAAAAACAATTACTTACTTTAGAAAGTGGCGGACCTACCAGGACTCGAACCTGGAATAAAAGATTAGAAGTCTCTTGTGATATCCTGTTTCACCATAGATCCATATAAAGGTAGTTAGGCTACTTTTAGTCTATGATTACCATTGTTATAGTAGGAATGCACAATCTTCTCGGCCCAATCTAGGTAGTCCGATTCTTCGTCCGAAAGAGAATAACCTCTACGGTGCTTTAGATTTAGTATATTCATAGTCTTTTCCACGGCCATAAGACCGTCTTTAAGAGTAGGAAATGTATACTGTCTGTAGTCCACTGTAGTCTCCTTCGTTGAAGTTTCTCTAATATACGCCACAACATACTTAAAGTCAACAGAAAAAGATTGACATAAATACAAAGAAGGTATAGTATTTAGAATCAATATCTTAGGCAAAAGGTACAAATGTCAGCCACAGCAAATCAGCCAACAAACGCAAATTTTCTATCACCATTTGGTTATAAATTTCAAATAACCAAGTTACCTAATATTGAGTATTTTGTTCAGAGTTTTGATTTTCCAGAAATCTCACTTAATACCACAAATGATATTCAGACTCCTTTCTCTAAGATTATAGTACCTGGAGATCACATGACTTGGGGTAACTTTTCAATCTCTTTTAAGGTTGATGAGGATATGAGAGATTACTTTGAATTATATGATTGGATTACAGCAATTGGTAAGCCCTTAGACTTTGATCAATACAAAAACGCATTCAATACCGTATCTACTCTTGGGCGTGGTCCAAAAGTAGATGGTGATCTTATGATTCTAAACAGTGCAATGAAACCAAACATTAAGATATCGTTTGAAGATATCATTCCAGTTTCTCTGTCTGGTTTTACTTTTGATTCATCACAAACTGATGTGACATATGTGACAGCGAAAGCAACCTTTAAGTATTTTGCTTATACCTACGAAAGACTCTAAATTATAGGATTATATAATGACATTAGATGAAATTTTTGAACTCTGGTCGAAAGACTCAGATATTAATAAACTTGCGATTGATGAAGAAACTTTAAAATCACCAAAACTTCATAACAAGTATTATAAGTTACTCTGTCAAGAAAGACTCATACTAAAGAAAAACGAAACAGATTATAAAAGGTTGTTTCTAGAGAAGTATGAATATTTCATGGGTACACTTGATGAAGAAACTCTAAAAGAAAGAAAGTGGAGTCCTAATCCACGAGCCATTCTAAAGTCTGATATACCAATGCACATAGAGGCAGATTCAGACATTATTAATCTAACCTTAAAGATAGGTTATCAAAAAGAAAAAATCTCTGCTCTTGAATCAATTGTTAAGAGCATCTTAGAAAGAAACTGGATCGTCAAGAATTACATTGACTGGCAGAAATTTACCAACGGAGTCATGTAACATTTGATATGTCAGAAACTTTAAGAGTTACCAAACTAAACGAGACTTATATCAGAATTGATTGTGAATCTTCCACAGCAATGGAACTATCAGACTACTTTACCTTTTCTGTACCAAACGCTAAGTTTCATCCACTCTATAAGAATAAGGTTTGGGATGGAAAGATAAGGCTGTATAATGTTATGACCAGACAATTGTATGCTGGTCTTCTTTCTAAGGTTGAAAACTTTGCTAAGTCTAGAGAATACGAAATAAAATATCTTTCAGAGTTTAATGATTTACCATTCTCTTTGAATGAAGCCAAAGAATATATTGATACACTATCAACATCATTAGAGTCAAGAGACTATCAGATTGCTGCTATGGCACATGCCGTAAGAAAGAATAGATGTTTGTTTCTTTCACCTACTGCTTCTGGTAAATCGTTCATCATCTATACGATTGTAAGATACTACAACAAAAAAACTTTGATAGTTGTACCGACTGTATCTCTGGTAAGTCAGATGGCTTCTGATTTTGAATCATATGGATATGATAAAGATATTCATAAAATATATTCTGGTGTAGATAAAGAAAGCGACGAAGATATTGTTGTGTCAACTTGGCAGTCAATTTACAAGATGCCAAAACAATGGTTCTCTCAGTTTGATGTTGTTATAGGCGACGAAGCACACCTATTCAAAGCAAAAAATCTTACCAAGATCATGGAAAAATTGGATGCGTGTAAATATAGATTTGGATTTACTGGTACATTAGATAATACCGAAACACATAAACTTGTTCTAGAAGGATTGTTTGGTCCAGTTAAGACTGTTGCTAAGACTACAGACTTAATAGATAAGAAATACTTGGCAGAACTAAAGATAAAGATCATCGTCATGAAGTATTCAGACGAGATTAGAAAGCAATGTAAGAGTTTTGATTATACTACCGAAATGGATTTCTTAGTAAGAAACGAAAAGAGAAATAAATTTATTAAAAATCTTGCTTTATCATTGAATGGAAATACTTTATTACTATTTCAGTATGTAGATAAACACGGTAAAGAATTATACAAGTCAATTCAAGATACAGCAAAAGATAGAAAGGTATTCTTTGTCCATGGTGGTGTAGAGGTAGAAGAAAGAGAGTCTATAAGAAAACTAGTAGAAACAGAAAAAGATGCCATCATCATAGCATCGTCTGGAGTGTTTTCCACAGGCGTAAATATCAAGAACATACATAATATTGTGTTTTCTTCTCCTAGCAAATCTAAAATTAGAACATTACAATCTATCGGTAGAGGACTTAGAACTTCAGAAACAAAAGAAAGTGTAACCTTATTTGATATCGCAGACGACCTTTCTTGGAAGTCTAGAAACAATTTTACATATGAACACTTTAAAGAAAGAACCAGAATATATGCCGAAGAAGGGTTTGATTACAAAGTTTATAAAATTGATCTTTAAAATGTTCAATAAAGATAGAATTGTTTCAATTCATCTATTGACAAATGATCTAATTGTTGGTAAAATAATAAAGAATGATCAATCAATTCAATTGCTTAACGCAGTATTTGTTAAGTTTGGAACTAACGAAGTTACGGAACAATCTTATATGTATTTTGTAAATTACAATCCATTGTCTACAGAAGAAGACGGAATTACTACTTTTCGTCGTAATGCCGTGGTATCTATCAATACCGTTGATGATTCCGTTATGAATCATTATAATGATTTTATTAAAAAAGATACTATTCTTACACGAAATCGTAAAAAGAGTTTAGAGAATAAGAACCTGGAGAGGCTTATGGAAGAATCTCTACAAGAAAACAATCCAGTGTATTCTGGTTCTAATACTATACATTGATTCTGAACAAAACCGATTATACACAAAAAATGCCACACTGTCAACTAGTTTAATTATAGGTATATCATGAGTAAAAATTCCAACAAAAATCCAAGACATTATGTAGATAACAAAACACTTTACCAGACTTTGATAAAGTACAGACAGCAGAGACAAGATGCTCTTGCTATCGGTGAACCACCTCCAAGAATACCGGAGTATGTTGGTCTTTGCGTCTTTCAGATCGCCACAAGGTTAGCGACGAAAGGTAACTTTATAAATTATTCCTATAAAGATGAAATGATCTCAGATGGTATTGAAAATTGTATTCAATACATGAATAATTTTGATCCCAATAAGTCAAAAAATCCATTTGCTTATTTCACACGAATAGTATACAATGCATATATTCTTCGGATTCAGAAGGAAAAGAAACAAACCTATATCAAGTACAAGTCTCTACAGAATTGTATTTTGAATGATAATTTCTTTGAGAGTGTAGAGCATGATGATTCTGCCTCACTTTCATTCAAGCCTGCTGAACACGATAACATGCAACAATTTGTAAAAGATTATGAAACAAAAATGCAAGAAAAGAAAGTACCAAAAGAAATTGTTCTAGTAGGGCTTGAATTACTAGCAAAGGAAGATGAAGAAAATGATGAAAAGTAATGAAGGTATTCCACCGCTAATTCAGAACATGGTTCTAGAACTGTTTGATCCAAATAGTCCAGAACACATTCGCTACAATTACAAACTAACCTTAAGCAACATTAAGGAGTATTGTGATGAGGCAATCAAGACATACGACAAGCGTATGGCTGTTTCTGTGCCGGCAAAGAATGTAAAGCGGAAGCGTTAATATGAAGGTAGCACTAATCACAGATCAACACTTCGGTGTTAGGAATGATAGTCCTGTCTTTCATGATTTCTTTGAAAAGTTTTATCTAAATTTCTTTTTTCCATATCTTCAAGATAACGGAATCACAGAAATTATTGATCTTGGTGATACTTTTGATCGAAGAAAGTATATTAACTTCTACTCTCTGAGTAGGACCAGACAGTATTATTATGATGAACTTGTCAGGAGAAATCTAAAACTGACTTCTATTGTGGGTAATCATGTTATACCATATAGAAACACATTGTCAATTAATGCTTTGGATTTACTTCTTAATGAATATACTAATGTTGTAAACATTTCTGAACCAAAAGAGATTGTCTTTGGTGGCACAAAGATATTGTTTGTACCATGGATTTGTGATGATAACCATGAACAGACTATGAAGATGCTTGAAGAAACTCATGCTCAGGTTGTTTTTGGTCATCTTGAACTTGGTGGATTTGAAATGCATAAAGGCGTGTTAGCAGATGGACATACTGACACCGAAGCATTCTCAAAATTTGATTTGGTATGTTCTGGACACTATCATCATAGATCGTCTAAAGGTAACATTCATTATCTAGGTTGTCCTTATGAAATGACTTGGGCAGACTATAATGACCCGAAAGGTTTTCATATTTTTGATACCGAAACAAGAGAATTGACTTTTGTTGAGAATCCATATAGGATGTTCCATAAACTATTTTATGATGATATTGGTAAAACTTTGAACGATATAACTGATAAAGATTTTTCTGAATACAAGAATACTTTTATTAAGGTTATCGTCAAGTCTAAAACAAATCCATATTGGTTCGATATGTATATTGATAAACTGGAGAAAGCCGGTGCTGTAAACATACAGGTAGTAGAAGATCATCTAAACTTAAATCTAGAAGATGATGATGAAATTATTAATGAGACAGAAGACACACTTACAATTCTTCGTAAATATGTTGACAATATTGAATTGGAAACAGACAAGCCAGCACTTGATGAACTAATGCGTTCATTATATGAAGAAGCATTGTCTGTAGAATAAAGAGAGTTTAATGATTTATTTCACCAAAGTGCGTTGGAAGAATTTACTTTCAACAGGTAATGTTTTTACAGAAATTGATTTATGCAAGTCACAGTCTACCTTGATTGTAGGTGAGAATGGCAGTGGCAAGTCCACCTTTCTAGAAGCAATTTCTTTTGCTTTGTATGGAAAGCCATTCCGTAAAATCAATAAGCCGATGCTTGTTAACTCTATCAATCAGAAAAATCTTCTGGTTGAGATTGAGTTTACAATAGGCAAAAAGCAATACCTTGTTCGCAGAGGACTAAAGCCAAACATATTTGAGATTCTTATTGATGGTATTCTTATCAATCAGGAAGCAGCATCTAAAGATTACCAAGAAGTTCTAGAAAAGAATATTCTAAGACTGACACACAAATCTTTCTCTCAGATCATTACGCTTGGTTCTTCTACATTCGTGCCCTTCATGCAACTACCCGCACAGTTGAGGCGGGAGTTTATTGAAGACCTTCTAGACATTCAAATCTTTTCTACGATGAATGTTCTATTGAAGGATCGTATGCAAAAGAACAAGGACGAGATCACAGTTTGTACTAATAAGATTTCTCTGTGCGAACAAAAGATTGAATTAAACAAAAAGCATATTGAGTCCATCAAACAGAATACAGATGATATCATTGTTATCAAGCAGAAGAAAATTGATGAACATATCGGCATGATAACTCTTGAATCAACGGCAAAAGATACCAAGCAAACAACGATTGATACTCTTACTGCTACAATCTCCGACAAAAGTAAAGTTGTAAAGAAACAAAAAAAGATATCAGAGTATCGTACCGACATTCAATACAAGAAGAATGATTGCACAAAACATATTAATTTCTTTGAAAGTCACGATGATTGTCCAACCTGCACACAGAACATTGATGTTGCTATCAAGGCAGAAAAGGTTGAAGAAAGTAATAAGAAGTTAAAAGAATATAACGATGCTATTGAACAATTAGCAGAAGAAGAAAAGAAGGTTGAAATCAGACTACAAGAAATTTCTGTGATAGAAGATAAGATTGCCGATATGAAACTTGAGATAACAGATTCACAAAACAAGATTCAGGTATATAGCAAATATAATATTGAATTACAAAAAGAAATAAACACACTAAATGTCCAACAGCAAAAGTTTGAAACTGATGCCTATGATCTAAACGAGTCAAAGGAAGAATTAAAGAAGATAGAAGAAGAAAAAGAAAAACTGGTAAATCGTAAGACCTTATTGAGTACCGCATCCTTTCTATTGAAGGATGGTGGTATCAAGACAAAGATTATCAAGCAGTATGTACCTGTAATAAACAAACTTATTAACAAGTACCTTGCTTCTATGGACTTCTTTGTTCAGTTTGAACTTGATGAAAACTTTGATGAAAAGATTAAGTCAAGATTTAGAGATGAGTTTACATATGGTTCATTCTCAGAAGGTGAAAAGTCAAGACTAGATTTGGCTTTGTTGTTTACATGGAGAGCAGTATCCAAACTAAGAAACAGCACAAGCACCAATCTATTGATTCTAGACGAAGTATTTGATTCTTCTCTAGACACAGTTGGTAATGAATATCTATTGAATATTTTAAACAATAATGTTGGTGGAAATATATTCATTATATCACATAAGGGTGATACTCTGATGGATAAATTCTCAAACATCATTAAGTTTGAAAAGGTAAAGAATTTTAGTCAAATGGTAATTAACTAGGAGTTAAAATGTCGGATAATACAGAAAATCAACTTACGCTAGAAGAAACTATCACCCTAGCAAACATTCAGAAGAAGATATTCAATCAATCAAGCCAGATGGGTTGGCACGATAAGCCACGAGACTATGGAACGATGATTGCTCTATGTCACTCTGAACTATCAGAGTCACTAGAAGGCGCTAGGAAGGACTTGTGGGATGATCACCTGACACACCGTTCTATGGCAGAAGTAGAACTTGCTGACTGCATCATTCGCATTCTTGATCTTGCCGGCCGTGAAGGCTTTGATGTTGCTGGTGCATTAGCAGAAAAACATGCCTATAATAGAACACGGGCAGATCACCAAAAACAAAATCGTGAACTTCCTGGTGGAAAGAAGTTCTAATGGCAATTTTAAATTTAGTAAAAGATTCTGATCCTATTCTAAAGCAGGTAATGGAAAATTTTAATTTTCTAAGTCCTCCTACCGATCCTATTCAGTTGGCAAAAGACCTTGCTGAAACTATGATTGATAATAAGGGTATTGGTCTTTCTGCTAATCAAGTTGGATTACCATACAGAGTATTTGTTATTACTGGTAGTCCGATTCAAGCATGTTTCAATCCGAAAATAGTTGACACTTCAACAGAAATGGTGTATCTTGAAGAAGGATGCTTGAGTTATCCTGGTCTTGTTGTAAAGATAAAAAGACCTAGGATGATTAGAGTCCGCTTCACTATGCCAAATGGTGAAACAAAAACAGAAAAGTTTGATGGTATGACGGCACGAGTATTTCAACATGAACTAGATCATCTGAATGGTATAGTCCATATTAGTCGAGCAAATTTATACCATAAAGAGAAAGCATTAAAAGATCAAAAGATTTATAATAGAATTGTTAAAAAAACAAAGTGATGTTGGAGATTTATAATGTCTAATGAAGTGAAAGAATCTACAAAATATGAAAGTCTTATTGGTGTTAAAGAATCTACTGATGATGATTCTTCACCGCTTTCTCAACTTATGTCTGAGATTGAAGACACAGATTCTTCCGAGAAAGAATGGAAGAAGATGTGGGTTGGTATGCCTGAGTTTAATCAGAAAGAAAATCCACCATTCAAGACTGTATATGTTCATTTCAGAAACAAAGAAGATTTTGATAAGTTCTGTAAACTATACAAGACTGCGGTTGATGAAGAACAAACTATCACAGTCAAAACAAAGAGTATGTGGTATCCACACCTAAACAGAGAAGATAATGCTCTACTGCGGTGGATTGAAGATGACAACTAATCCTCGCTATCCAGTTTACATTGTATCTAAGGGTCGTGCTGACTCTATGATTACATCACGATCACTTTCTCGCATGAAAGTGCCACACAACATCGTGATTGAGCCTCAAGACTTGGAGCCATATGAGAAAGCATTAGATAATTTTAATATTCGTCCTTATGTTACTTTATTGGTTGCACCTTTCTCAAATCACGGTGACGGTCCTGGTCGTGCTAGAAACTGGGCTTGGGATCATTCTATCTCACAAGGCGCTACATCACATTGGGTAATGGACGACAATATATCAGACTTCTATAGACTTCACAACAATATGCGTATTCGTGTAGAAAGTGGAGTTATGTTTAGAGTTTGTGAAGACTTTGTTGATAGATTTGAAAATGTTCCTGTATCTGGCTTACAGTATAGGTTCTTCATTGCTCCTAATCAGGAATATCCAGCATATGTAAAGAATACTCGCATCTATTCTTGTAATCTTATCAGAAACGATTGTAAGCATCGTTGGCGTGGTCGTTATAACGAAGATACAATTCTAAGTCTTGATGTTCTAAAAGATGGCGATTGTACCATTCAATTTAATATCTTTCTACAAGGTAAGTGTGCTACTCAGACTGTTAAGGGTGGTAATACAACAGAGTTTTATCATGCCGAAGTCGGTGTAGATGAAACAACTGGTGAAGCAATCAAAACTGATAAGTTGATTGCAGTAGAAAAGGGTAAGAAGTATAACGAAGCCGGTACTATTGCTAAATCAAAGATGTTGGCAGATATCCATCCTGATGTATCGAGAGTTGTTTGGAAATATGATAGGTGGCATCATTATGTAGATTATAGTCCTTTCAAAAATAATAAACTAATTTTGAAGAAAGATGTTGATTTAAATTCTTATTCAAAAATAAATAATTATGGATTAGAATTAAAAAAGTTTATAACTCCTTTATCTTGTTTATAGGAAATTATATGATTGAAAAGATATTCATTCCGACAGTAAATAGAGTTGATAATCAAATAACCTATAATTCTCTTCCTGAAGAATTAAAAAAACGAGTTGTGTTTGTTATTCAATCTTGGGAAAAAGAAAAATACAATTATGAATGTGAATATCTTGTTTTACCAGAAGAAGTAAATTTAAGTGATTATTATTGTATTTCTAAAACTAGAAAAATAATTTACGAAGCGGGCCAAAATATAAAATATGCCGTTCTAGATGACGACATTACTTTTGGTCGTAGAAATGCCAAATATTGGACCAACATTTCTAATATGGAAACGTCTAAAAGAAAAGCAACACCCGATGACATATTAGAAATGTTTGAGTTGTTTGACAAATGGTTAGATGATGAAGATGTTACGGTTTGTGGATGTGGCTTTGTTGAAAATCCTCCTCAGAATAAACCGTTCAGTGTAAATAGTTCTATAGGAAGTGTTTTTTGGATTAATGGCAATCATTTTAAAGATATCTTACCGACACTAGATTTAACTTCTGTTAAAGTTGGAGAAGATGTGGTGTTTTTGCTTAGTCTCTTAACAAGAGGTTATGGTAATAGAGTAAGTCAAGAATTTGTTTTTTTCAATGAAAGCGCCCATAAAAAATCTATGAAATCATATGTGTGGGACGAACAAACATATGAGAATACTCAAAAAGACCATGAAAGAATAGAAAAAATGTTTCCTGGAATTTTTACTATTCTTTATGATGAAGAAACCGGTGACAGAGTTTCTGGAGGATATAGAAACTTTGGTAAATCAAAAATTTTATGGAGTAAAGCCTACAAAAGAAAAATTGATAGTCCATTACTCCAATTTTTATAAGTATATGCGAGGAGATTATATTATGAAAAAAGACTTAGTACGATACAAATATGATGAAGATAGATCCTTAAAGGAAATCACTGATTATATTAACGCTACATATAATCAGCATTATTCTCAAAACAAATATCAAGCAACAGAGTTTATCATTGATGGTGGACACGGTACAGGGTTTTGTATCGGTAACGTCTTGAAGTATGCTCAACGTTACGGGCGTAAAGGTTCAAAAACAGACGCTAGAAAAGACCTTCTAAAGGTAATTCATTACGCTATAATTCAATTATATGTTCATGACAAAGAAAATGGTGGAGATAGTGTAGATGGATCAGCCGTTATTCAATTATCTAGATGATGGTATTAATGCCGTTATAATTGATAATTTCTATACAGAGTTTCAGTTAAATGAAATTATGAAGGAATTATTATGGATAACAAAACCATCAATTCTTTTAACACAAGAAAATCTAGGTGCAGCAACTTCCAATCTAACGGGTGAATATCAAGCAAACAAACAAGGTGTTTGGTTAGAAGATGTATTTGTTAATTGGAGACATTCTGCCCTGATGAGGTATTGTTTTGAAAATTTTCAAGATGATTTTATCAAAAACAAATTACTGTCTTATAATCCATTAATGAAATTAATGTATTCTTGTAATAGACGATCACACTTACTGTCTTATTATGAGAATGCAGGATTTTATAAACCGCATATTGATTCATCCGTCTTCACACTTCTGAATTATTTTAACACAGAACCAAAGAAATATGAAGGTGGAGACTTGAATTTATATTCGTTTGATGATAGATTAAAGAGATCAGTGTCATGTAAAACGAATAGAGTAGTTATAATAACTGGTAACACCAAGCACGAAGTTACAGATATTATAGCAAAAGAAAAAGATATCTTCACAAACGGAAGATATTGTAACGCAGTATTTCTCAACATAATCAGCGATGATGATCTAGCAAGGATGAAAAATAATGGAAATTAAGATACCAATGGAAGAGTTGAGGACAAGAAAACTCTTTGTAGCAGCACCAATGTATGGTGGGCAGAACTTCGGAATGTTCACAAAGTCCTGTAATGACCTTTCTTCTCTATGCACTCGTTATGGTATAGAGTTGCGATTTCATTATCTCTTTAATGAATCGCTAATCACTCGTGCTAGAAATTATTGCTGCGACGAATTTGTAAGATCAGAAGCAACCCATCTAATGTTTATTGATAGTGACATTGGATTTAATGCTAATGATGTTCTTACCATGCTCGCTCTACAGTCAGAAGAAAGTGAATATGATGTTGTGTGTGGTCCATATCCTAAGAAGTGTATCTCTTGGGAGAAGATTAAGGCCGCAGTAGATAAGGGTATGGCTGATGAGAATGTAAACAATCTAGAAAAGTATGTTGGTGATTATGTATTCAACATTGTAAATGGTACAGGTCAGATCAATCTTCTAGAGCCAACAGAGGTAATGGAATCTGGTACAGGCTTCATGATGATTCGT
>Ga0222713_10004771_pt1 | contig 13458 bp, 27 predicted proteins | sample C33_649DmetaG_FD_165061 | JGI IMG/M metagenome (GOLD analysis project Ga0222713, IMG submission 165061) | Estuarine water microbial communities from San Francisco Bay, California, United States - C33_649D | ecosystem: Environmental > Aquatic > Marine > Unclassified | place: USA: California...
TGCAAAATGGTATAAAGAAAAATATTTAAGTAAAGACAATGACAGAATTTAAGAATGGTATTTTTAATACATTAACAAAATTGATAGGTACAAGCATAGGCCGTGCTGTTATCTATACAATAGGTCACATAGTTATCGCTGCTACTTGTAATAGATTAATTACAGGTGCAGATGTTAAACTTGCAGCCGTGGATGCTATAGTTGAACCACTTATCAACGGACTATGGTATTACGGACTAGACAAAATGTGGACTAATAATAAGTTGATAAATAAAATATAATATTGTACAATATAGGAGTAAATTATGGTATTTAATACAAGTCAAGCTTTTGGAAGTGCTGCCCAAGTTGAAACAAACTCGGCGCCTTTGTTGCACGAAATTTTGATAAAAGTTAATAATGCAAAAGACAAACCCAAAAAGATTCAAGTTTTACGTGAGAATGATAGTCAACCTTTAAGACAAGTGTTAAAAGGTGCTTTTGACCCTAAAATAGAATGGGAACTACCAGAAGGAGAACCACCATTTAAAGAAAATGACGCTCCAGCAGGTACACAACATACTAGTTTGTTCCAAGAAGCAAAAAGATTACACTATTTCATTAAAGGTGCTAACGTACTTACCAAAACAAAAAGAGAATTGATGTTCATCCAGTTGTTAGAAGGTTTACAAGCAGAAGAAGCTAAACTATTAATTGCAGTTAAGAATAAAGAACTTAACAAAAGATATAAAGGTTTAACGGAGGCTGTAGTAAAAGAAGCATTTGGTTGGGACGACAATTATATGACTATCTAAAAGACTAAATAATATTAGTTGATTCGATAATATTTTCAACTTAGGGGTGAACAAAATAAGAACATTTGTTATTGACAACTTGTCACACCCCATAAGTTACTGATTTTACTACATTTTTTCTTCAAAATAACTAAAAATAACGCTTGTAATTGATCGTTTTATAGTGTATTATATACGTATAAAACAAAGGAGATATATTATGCGTAAATTTTTGATAACAGTTATAGTTTTAAATACTATACTTTGGTTTGGATTATCTAGTCTTGCCAAAGCAAATGATTATAACACCGCAGTTATAGGACACGTTATAACTCAAAAAGTTACAGGTCAAGGTATTGACACAAGCAAGTTAATGGAACAAGAACTACAACGTGTAGGACACTTGTATGCTATAGAAATGATCGGCATTATGCAAAAATATTTGCCATCTATATTAGACGGTATCGCCGCTGATTTGAGATTACAAGCAGATAAAAGATATAAATGTGAATTGTTGAAAGGAAGTGCTAACGGTTGTAAGTAATTTTAGTATATTTTAAGGCAGAAAATAAATGAAGAAAACTACAAAGACAAAAGCAATTAAACTTAAAAAAGCTCTACGTAAAGAGTTTGCCTTAGGTCGTAAGTACACGACAACTTACAAAGATATTAAAAAGTATTTTAAACTGTTTAATCAGTATATCTTTGAAAACAAATTATCACCATTCAATCAAATTGAAATCAAACAAATTAGAGATAGGGACGTTAAGTATTGCTACGGTCAAGTCATTATCTTAGAATGGAAAAGAAAAGGCACAAGAGTGTACAAACTTGAAATGCAACCGTATTACAGTAACAAAAAGATATTTTTAGATACATTAGTCCACGAAATGGTACATCTGTACCAAATGGCTAATTTAGGTGACACTGGAAATCACAACAAGATTTTCTACAGTTTTGAGGAAAAAGTTAATCTAGTTGGTTTAAATTTATAATAAAAGGAAATATATAATGAGTGGTGAAAAGACTTACGTGGACGAGTGGTTGAAAGGACAGATTAAAAGTGGAGTTACTATTATAAATCAAGTATTGAGTGGTGCATATTCAGATAAACCTTGCATTTACTATTCAGGACATTTACACAAAGACATCCTTGAAAACTTTCCAGGTAGAAGTAGTAAAAAGATATTCAAACAGTATAAAGAATTATTAAACAATCCGAATTTAGAGTTTTTTCAAAAAAGATTTTTAGAGCACGGATACGATTATTATGTAAGAAAGGTGGGAATAATTGAAACTAAAAAAACAGCATAGACAACTATTAGAAGCAATCGTTAGAGGTAAAGGTATTGCAAGAACAAAGTTAGTTCCGAGAGAGAAAACTGAGGACTTGTTTAACCCTATAATGGATTTGTATTTAGCAAAAGTAATTCAATTCAGTAGAAAATCAGAATATGAATTTGAAGGTCCTAAAAAAGAACCTAGATACAAATGTTGGGAAATAAAACCTTGGCCTAGAGTAACTATTAACGACTTGAAAAAAGCTTTAAAAGTAGGTGTATATGAAAAAGTTTAATTCTAAAATAAGATATTTTATATACATTACAACAGTAGCAATATTAATATTTGCTACTGGTTCTTTCTTTCCTAATCCATATACAAAATACAAACTTAGATTAGAGTCAGAAAACTTTTATACGAATTGGGCGAACAACTTAGGTTTACAAGAACCAACTTTTGAATATAACAATGATGTTCAATTTGTCAATGCTGTTCGTAAATGTGTTGATTGGGTAAACTTTGAAACACCAAGATATGAACGAGTGCCTATTGAGATGATCGTAGCACAAGCAGCATTAGAATCAGGCTGGGGTACAAGTAGATTTGCTAAAGAAGGTAATAATCTTTTTGGTATTAGAACGTATGATAAAAAAGTACCTCATATGTTATTAGAGGGTAGAACAAAATGGAAAGGTTGGGGAGTTAGAGTATTTCCTACAAAATGTCAAGGTGTTAAATACTTTGTAGAGTTATTAAACAAACATTCAGCATACCAAGAATTTAGAGATAAAAGAAGAAAAATGATTTTATGGGATCAACAATTAGATCCTAAAGTGTTGATTAAAACATTAGGTAATTATTCTACAACAGATGATTATGCTGAACGAGTAATTTTTATTATAGATAAAATAAGAGAACAAGAAACTAAGGTTGGTGAAATCAAAATAGAAACTAAAACAGATTCACACGTAACACCACCAGTTAGACCGAAAGATTCAAAATGAAAATAAGATATTACAAAGATTTAAACAAGGGCAGATGGATAGGATTTTTTTTGGCATTACTATCTGTTTACATTCTATCTAGTGCTAATATTTCTACACAATGGGTAGGATGGGCACTTGGTTGTGTATCGTGTACAATGTGGGTATACTTTGGAATAAAAGATAAAGATATACCTAGAACTTTAATGGAATTGTGTTATTTGTTATTGGGAATACGTGCTGTTATAAACTGGTTATCACAATAAATAATACATAATGTTTTTAACTATACTTACACTAATTTCAGGAGTATCCATATCTATTATAGCTGCAGGTTATTCTATTATAGGACTTGCGTCTTTATTTTCAGGTGCAGTTGTACCGATTATGGCTATGGGTGGGGCATTAGAGATAGGTAAGTTAGTAGTAGCATCTTGGCTCTATAGAAACTGGAGATCAAGTCTATTACCCAGGTCTATTAGGTATTATCTCACCATATCAGTTGTAGTATTAATCTTTATTACATCTATTGGTATCTTTGGGTTTCTATCGAAAGCACACTTAGACCAAGTCAGACCAAGTGCAGGTAATGGTTTACAAATAGAATTATTAGATAAACAAATTAAACAACAACAAACTATTATTGATAGATCACAAAAGACTTTAGACTCATTAGATAAAGCTTTAGACAAATATATTGATATGGAGTATGTTACACGTGGTTTAAAAGAACGACAAAAGCAACAGACAGAGCGAGAAGCATTAGCGAAAGCCATAACCCAAGCGTCCACTCAAATAAACCAATTGAGCGATAAGAAGTATAAATTAGAATCAGAGCAGTTAAAAATAGAAGCTGATGTGGGTCCATTGAAGTATGTTGCCGAATTAATCTATGGTAAAGAAAATGCCAGAGATCACTTTGACGAAGCAGTTAGATTAATCATTATAATACTTATATTCGTTTTTGATCCACTTGCTGTATTAATGTTAATTGCAGCCAATATCTCCATAAGAGAACATCAACTAAGAAAAAGTTTAACAAAAGCAAAAGAAGAAAAAAGTTTAGAAGAAAAACTTGAAAGACTTGCGAAACAGAATAAGAAATTGAAAACTAAAGAACGTGATTTTAGAACTTTAATTGCACAGGACATTAATGATATTGATGATCCGAATGAAATCAAGTTAAAGTTAAATCAGATATATGATTGGAACGACAAATGAACAAGAAGAACTTTGAACTCTATATCGGTCTAGCATTAATATGTATAATACTTTTTATAGGATTATCAGGTTGTACAACGACACAACCAAAAAGTGATTCTAAACCAACAATATCTAACATACCCAATATAATAAAGGGTTTAGAAGCATTGGGATCAGTAGGTAAAAAAGAGGTTGACAAAGACGAAAAAAAGTGATATAATAATTATATTATGATAACAAATGATGATTTAAATAGATTACCTATTATGCCGAACTTAACTAAAACACAAATTAGAAGAATAACTAATGCTGAAAATGCTTGTAGAAATTCAATGACCGATTGGGGTAAGAACTATTGGTTTGAAGTATTACGTAAATTATGTAACAAGTATGGTTGTATGGATTACTTTAGAAAGGTAGCACACTAATGAATATATTTTACTTAGATAAAGATCCTTATATTGCAGCCAAGATGTGTTGTGATAAACACGTTTGTAAAATGATTATTGAGTCTGCTCAAATGCTATGTACAGCACACAGAATTTTAGATGGCGAAGAATATTACGGTAAGACTGCTAATGGTCGTAAAATAAAAAGATGGAAACATACTAACTTTGTTTTAGAATCTTTATTATACAAAGCAAGTCATATCAATCATCCAAGTACAAAATGGGTAATGGATAATATTTTTCATTATACTTGGTTATACAATCATATGCTTGCATTGAATGATGAATTTAAAAAACGATACAATCATACAAAAGACCATATGACTATTCAGAAACTAAAAACAGCATTGAGTAACCCACCTAAAAAAATAAACATTAAAAAAGTAGGTACTGACCCTACACCTGCTATGCCAGATGAATGTAAAATACCTGGCAACGTAGTTGAGAGTTATCGTAAATATTACATAATGAAGAAACGAGAATTTGCTACTTGGAAATATCCAGCAGAAGTTCCACAATGGTATCAAAATGGAATACAAAATGACATACGAAGAAGCTGAGTTTATACTTGAAAAATGGGGTAATGATACATTTCTCATACCTCATATGGATGATATGATTTATCGTGCTAAATTAACTATAGGTTTACATCAAAGTGAACTTAAAGACACTAAAGATTAAAACACTAAATATAAAAATATGAGAGAACCTATTACAGAATTTGTTAATGATACTATTCACTTTGTTAATACACTACAAAGTTATCATTGGCAAACAAAATCATATTCTGAACACGAGTCGTTTGTAGAGTATCATTCTAAAATAAGTGCTTTGAATGATAGACTAGTAGAAACATATCAAGGTAGAGAAGATGACCGTATAAAATTTTCTAGTGAATATAAACCTAACGTTATAAATTATGCTGATACAACTGATTGTATTAGAGTAATAAAAGAATATAGAAAAAAAATATATTATCTTGCCTCTTGTATCCACGAAGTACATTTTGATATACACGCCATCTTAGAAGAATTTTTAATAGAAACAAACAATCTATTATATCATCTATCTTTAAAATAAACCAATGCCAACTTATACATTTGAAAACAGAAAATCAGGAAAGATATGGGACGAACTTATGTCCATATCTGAAATGGAAGAATACTTAGCAAAGAATAAAGATGTACACACATTAATACATAAAGTTAATATTGTATCAGGTGTACAAGGTATTAGTTACAAAAACGATCAAGGAATGAAGGAAGTTTTTCAAAAGATTTCTGAGAAACATCCTACAAGTGCATTAGCACAACAATACGGTAAAAAGACTATTAAACAAGTGAAAACTGAACAAGTGATAGCAAAACATAGGGCTAGACAACGTGCAAAGACTAAATAATTATATCTTAACAAGCGAGATACCGAAAAGCAACGGTCGTATATCGAAGGTCAGTAGGTCAATCCGCTTCTGTTATAAACTAATTATGGCAGGACTTTATGTCTTGTTTAACAGACTAGAGTCCTGCTCATATGAGGGACAAATAATTACCACATCAACAAAACCAATCACAATAAAGGAACACTAATATGGCAGACGATATACCAGATTTTATGCGTGAGTTTGATATGGATGTGGACTATGGGTTTACAGCCGTTTCAACTAAACCAGCAACTGAAACACAACCAGCAATCGACCCAAGTATCATAGAAAATTCCAATTTAGAATTAGCAAAAGTAAAAACAGATGTATCAGACATCAAATCAATGATGAATGAGATTATGCAGATTGTTGCTGAAAAAGAAACAATCACAAAAGAAGTACAAGACGTTGAGATACAAACTAGATTTAAAGAATTAGAAAAGATTATATTACCATTTTTATATAATCTATCTAAATCCAATGAACCTTATATTCATTGGCCAAATAGGGGACCTATTATTAAAGCACAAATTGAAAAGGTCTTAAAACTAACAAGGGGGTAAAATGACTACTAAACAAGATCATAAAGAATTGAAAAAAATAGTTAATGAAGTTGAAAGCAAAAGAAGTGCCGACAGATCATCTACAAGTTGGTACGATTTACGAACCCTAAAAAAACTTAAATTAAAAGCAAAGGATAAACTAAATGAGATTAAGCAAAAGCTTCACGCTTAACGAATTGACGAAATCACAAACTGCCGAAAGGGAGGGGATCAATAATAATCCTAGTGAATCACAAATCGAAGCGTTACAAAGATTATGCGAAAACATCTTACAACCAGTCCGTGACCATTATGGTATGCCTGTCACAGTATCAAGTGGTTTTAGATCAGGACAACTGTGTATTAAAATTGGTTCTTCAATCAATTCACAACACGCAAGTGGTCAAGCAGCGGACTTTGAAATATTTGGAATATCTAATCAGGAACTTGCTCATTGGATTGACAAGAACTTAGATTACGACCAACTAATATTAGAGTTTTGGAATCCAGAAGATAAGAATAGTGGATGGATACATTGTTCTTACAAGAATCCAGAAGAAAACAGAAAAGAGTTTTTACGAGCATATAGAAATGAATCAGGTAAAGTATGCTACGAAAAATACTCATATATCAAATATGCAGGTGAAAAACCTACACAAGATCAATTAACTGATATGTACGCTGACAAGGGTATATAACGCTTGACATCTTGTCATAAAAATGATATAATGTATATTATAAAATAAAGGAAGGTATATTATGCCATATAAACACGTGAAACTAGACGAATCTGTCTTACCTAAAAGCTTAGGTGTAAAGGGAATAAACCAAGACGGAGTGAGAATTTATACTATTAATGGTATTAATATGCCTTCAGTTACTTCAATTCTAGGAGCAATCCCAGAAAGAAAATCTAAGATAGACGCTTGGAAGAATAGTGTAGGCGAAAAGATGGCCAACTATATTTCAGTATCCTCTACTAATAGAGGTAAGACAATGCACACTCTAGTAGAAAATCATTTAAAGAATGAAGACGAAAAATCAATAGGTATTACTGCCGTAACACCTTTAGGTTTGTTTAGAATTATTAAACCATATCTTGCTAGAATAGAAAATATACATCTATTAGAGGAAGTTATGTACTCACCTGAAATGCAAGTTGCAGGTCAGGCAGATTGTATTGCAGAATACAAAGGTAAATTGTCTATCATAGACTTTAAATCTTCCACTAAACAAAGAAACGAAGATTATAACTATGGTAACTTTTGCCAAACAGCAGCATATGCTAAAATGTTTGAAGAATTATATCCAGGTAAAAAGATAGAACAAACAGTTGTATTGGCTGCCTGTGAAGATGGTTTTGTACAAGAATGGATCAACGGTCCTGAACGAATGGCAGACTACCAAGAAAAATTTATTAAACACGCTACAGATTTTTTTGAGCGACACGCTGTTAAATTTAATAAATAATATTATACAAATAAAACAAATTTAAGGGTGATTTACTACTCTACTTGCTACCTTAAAGTGCTAAAGGAGAACAATGAAGAAACTAGCAACTTATTTAATTATTTTTACTTGGACAATTGTAATAACAACAACAATAAAAGTATTCGCAAACGAATCAGGCTTGTATGCGATACAAATGCCTGTTGTCTGTGGTACACCTGATAGTGTTGATCGTTATATTAATACACACAAATTTGACGCTGTAGGTATTAGTTTAGGAAGAGCAGGAAGTAAACCAGATGGTGAACCTGTTTATCTATTAACGTTTTACGCTAATCCAGATAATGAATCACTAATGACAATGGATATACCATCAGGTACTGAAAGATGTATATTATTTCATTCTTTCAATACTGCTTTATTACCTGAAAAACCAGGTACATAGAATTTAACGTTGACGACTAGTTAATAACTAGAGAAGACGAGGGTGCGATACCCTCCCACTCCACCATTAAAACAATGAAATTTTAGGGGTGGAAATAGGTTCGATTCATAGGTAAACCTAGTTTGAGTTAAATCGCTGATAACGTACTATTAAATCATAAATGCTAACGAAAGTTATGCTTTAGCAGCCTAGTCTGCTGGGGTTTGCCTGTACCTTGCAACAGAAACAGGCACCAGACTTGACAATTCAATCAAATCGTGTTATAATAAACCCTATGATGTTAATGAACAGTAAAAAGTTTGGATTGACTATAGAAGAAATGGTCAAATCTAAAAGAGTAACCTATATGGAAGCTGTCATTCTGTTTTGTGAGCAGAATGAAGTAGATGTTTCTACAGTAGGACCAATGATTAATAAATCCCTAAAAGAAAAGATACAAGTTGAAGCAGAGAAGTTGAGATTAATTAAATCTTCAGGTTCTGCTACTTTGCCTATATGAACAATAATAGTTATGAAGCGTATAAATTATATCTTGCAATTAAACTACACTTCACTACTGAAAACTATGACTTTTTTAAACACAATGCCAAAGTTAATTCATCTCTAAATAGTTTTTTAAAAAGAAATGATAGATATTTCTTTTATAGATTGGCAACGAAGTATAGTAAAGAAGAATTAATTGACTTTTATGTTTGCAATTTTTTTGAAAACTCAAAGTCTTGGATAGGAAACTTAATAAGAGCAGATGGTGAAACAAATTATACAAAGTGGAAGAAATTTAATCAATCACTTACATACAATTTTAGGAACGATTGCAGTATCATTCATAATACTATTGATGGTGCTGGCATTCGGTTTGATGATATGTTTACTGTATCTGAAGGTCAGCATCCAAGAATGTTACGACTATTTCTTTCAAAACAAATCTCCACACAATCGTTTATAATTTTAGATAAAATTTTATCATTTGTAAAAAACTGGGATAAAGAAATTAAAGAAACAGTTATCTGGCCAGAACTATCTGCTAAGGTTAAGAAGTTAAGTCCTTTTGTTAATATGAATGTTACAAAATGTAAATTTATTATGAAAGAAATATTTGTATGAGTCGTAAAGTATTTTTAATTGGTAATGGTGAAAGTAGAAAAGACTTTCCTTTAGAACTTCTTAGAGGTCACGGCAAGATATATGGTTGTAATGCCATTTATAGAGATTACTCAAATCTAATTGATGTATTAACCGCAGTTGATAATGGTATCATACACGAAATATACCATAGTGGGTTTGCTACAAAAAGACCTTGTTACTTTAGAAACTGGACTAAACTTCCTAAAATGATGTATGACCAAGTTATAGAAGGATTTGCCAATGCACAAGATTTAGACCAATTAAAAGATTATGATTTCATAATAGAAAATAAAGAAGACAAAGATCAAGCTGAAGAATTTGTTGTACACGGTACTAGTCTAGCAGGTATGGTATCTATTTTAAAAAAAACACAAAAAGAAAATCCTAATGCAAGTAAAGAAATTATACAAAAACAAATTAACAAGTCTAGCATTTACATATCTTGGATTAAAAAGAATGATATGTCATTTGATTTAAAAGATTCGTGGAGTGATTATAAAGATCACGGTTGGGCTTGCGGTGCGTCAAGTGGTTTTATAGCAGTTAAAAAAGAACAACCTACTGAAGTCTATCTAATAGGACACGACTTAGTTTCTAATACAAAGCAAGTTAATAACATATACAAAGATACGAAACACTATCAAATTAATAATGCAAGTGCAACACCTCACATTAATTGGATTAATCAATGGTACACACTAATGGACTGGAACCCTAAGATTAAGTTTTATAAAGTAAATAAGAATAGTGCAGATTCAGGTGAAAATACAGATCAACCTATACACGAATGGAGTAAATGGTTGAAAGATGAAAGATTAGAGTATATTACACAAGCACAAGTGCTTGACAGATTAAGTCAAATATGATATACTAATAGAATGTTAAAACAAATAAATCTTGCAAGTTTATTTGGTCTTGTGGGTAAACCAATAAATCCTATCAGACACATAAAAAGTATTATAAATAATATTATATTTAAACTAATATTTAAATTAATACATACAAAAATACATACAAGGAGAATACAATGTCAAACGCATTAGAAGCGCTTAAAAAGTCAAAGTCTAATTTTGACGCTCTAACTAAACAGTTAGAACAAACAATCGAAAAACCAAAAACAGAAAACAAGTACCAAGATGATAGGTTCTGGAAACCAGAACTTGATAAATCAGGTAACGGTTATGCTGTAATTAGATTTTTACCTGCAGTAGAAGGTGAAGATTTACCTTGGCAGAGAGTCTGGCACCACGCATTTCAAGGTCCAGGTGGTCAATGGTATATTGAGAACTCACTAACTACATTAGGTCAAAAAGATCCTGTGTCTGAAGAAAATACAAGACTTTGGAATACAGGTATTGAAGCCGACAAAGAGATTGCTAGAAAAAGAAAAAGAAAGTTACAATACTATTCTAATATTCTAGTGGTGTCTGATCCAAAACATCCTGAGAATGAGGGTAAAGTATTTTTATTCAAATTCGGTAAAAAGATATTTGATAAAATTACTGAAGCGATGAACCCACAATTTGAAGATGAAAAGGCAGTTAACCCATTTGATTTTTGGGAAGGTTCAAACTTCAAACTAAAAATCAGAAAAGTTGATGGCTATTGGAATTATGATAAATCAGAATTTGAGCCAGTTAGTAGAGTTAAAACTACTGATGAGGAGATTGACTCAGTATGGAAATCTCAACACGCTCTAAAACCCTTCATTGATCCAAGTAACTTTAAATCCTATGATGAACTCAAAGAGAAACTGAATAGGGTACTTACTGGAACAAGAAGCACGGAGTCCGTAGAAGATATTGACCTCCCACCTGTCAGTAATGACGTACCAAGGTCTTCTAGTGGAATCGTGGAGAAAGCAATTTCGTCCAACGATGATGATGACTCATTATCGTACTTTAGTAAACTAGCTGAGGACGAATAATCTATCTCTCTCTTTCTCAAAGGGTGCCTAAGTAATTAGGCACCCATACTTAATAAGTGCTTGACAAAGATGAGAAGATATGATATACTAAATAGATATATTATTATAATATAATATATTAATCAAACTATAGTCTATGATTATAGTTAAAACGTGGTCTATGACCACAGAAAGATGACGATATGAAAATATCAATTGACCTGGATATGTCTTTAAAGTTATGTCCGCCAAATTACCCAAAAGGGGTAAATTTTCAAAAAAGACTTATTCTCAATAGAGATAAAGTAAAATTTAACAAACAACATCAAACTTATAGAGTTGAGGTAAATTTAAGACCTCACATTAATGCTTTGAAAGATTCTTATACTGTAAATGATTTTATTTACACAGAAAATCCTCAAGTTATTAAAATTGATCCTAATAATCCTAAGTTTTATATCGGTGTAGTAGGTCACAACCGTGATGAAGCACAAGAAGAATTAGGATGGCAAACATCAATTTATGATGTTGTAACTTTTGATTCACCTTTAGATGAATTAAAATTTGCATATAAGAGTAATCAACACACTCCAGCTGCAGGATCAAAATATGAAGATATTTTAAAAGGATTGAGTAAAGCACACGATACCAATATGATTGATCTTACAGATGATGACAATTTAAAAAAACTTATTGCTAATGTTGCAAGTAATTTTACAACAGCACAGCAAAAAACTATTTTTAAAAAGTTCCGTGACACTAAATCAAAATATGAGAGTATTCAACCATATGATGGTCCTAGTGCTAACGAAAAAGCAGATGAATTAGGTCTACCAATTCTTGGTGATGGTAACTATGAAGAAGTGGGTGAATATGGTTTTGTCAAAGAACCAGGCGGTTATAAAACACTCTTACACGATGGATTAAAATTGTGGTTAAGAGAAAACGCTTCTGACAATATCAAAGTAACAGGTTACGTAAAAAATCCTAATCCTTCAAACATTGTTGAAAAAAGAGTGTCTTGGAAAAAAGAATTAGACAAAATGAAATCATTTATGTTTCAAGTTTGTTCACAACTTACAGGAATGAAAGTTGAAGACATTGAAAAAAGAAATAAATGGCCGTTTGTCTATAATGGTTTTTTACCACAAAATTTAACTCCCGATACAAGTAACGGAGGTCTTCCTATGGAAACAGGCCTTGTTGATGTAAATGGAGAAGAATTTAAATCTTAAAATGTTTTGAGATGATCTTCCGTAAGGATAATAAATCTCATATCATTTTTTAAACACCAGGCGTAGGCGGTTTCCCACTTACGCCTGTTTTTTTCATAAGTCAGTAATGCGTTTTTATATGTACGACTTTCTCTTAATTTCTTAACAGGTTTTTTTGTTTGATATTTTGGTTTGATTTCAACAATGAATTTTTTAAATGAACCATCTAATTGTTTTACTTTCATATAGAAGTCAGGATAATATCTATGAGCACGATTGTCAATTGAACGATACGGAATGACAATTTCTTCACTACCCCATTCAGTTATTTGTGGCGTCTTATCACAATATTGCATAAATCTTTTCTCCCAACTTGAACGATAGATTATAGACTTGACATTACCTTTATACTTTTCAGGTCGTGCAGGTGTGAATACACCTTTGTATGGTGCTTTATATACTCTACTAAATTTGTTCATAATCATATTTATTATGTACATAAATATATCATATGGCTTCAGTTTTTGATACTATCAAATTAAACAAAGGGAATACTGACCGATCTGCTACTTGGTATAGAACCCAAGTGAATAGAATTGCAAGTGGTGTAACCGCTAATCAACTATTCAGACAAGGCAAATTGACAGGCAGACCAAGTGTAGGTAGAC
>Ga0222713_10004773_pt1 | contig 13454 bp, 11 predicted proteins | sample C33_649DmetaG_FD_165061 | JGI IMG/M metagenome (GOLD analysis project Ga0222713, IMG submission 165061) | Estuarine water microbial communities from San Francisco Bay, California, United States - C33_649D | ecosystem: Environmental > Aquatic > Marine > Unclassified | place: USA: California...
AAGTTGCGCAATCTCACCATCCCAATCCCAGTGCTTATTGCCCATCCACTCCCAGCCAAAGCCGGCGGGCTGTGCCAATGTGCGCATGGATTCAAAGCCATGATCACCAATGGAGATTGCTTCAATCTGAGTTTGAATGCGCACACGCTGTTGTGTGGTGCTAGTTCCATATGAATCGGCGTAGTGCTTTTGTTCTTTGACAAACATTGTGTGGGCAGATGTGTGATTAACGTTTGTGCTCTTGAGCAATCGATTACTTAAATCTGCTAAGCGATCCTTTTTATCTGAGTCTGAAACTGAGAAAGGATCGATTTCATACTCAGATACCCAGGTTTGGTTTGCATACACAGGCTCTGTTACAAGTGAGACTAACTCTGTTGAGAGTGGCTTTGATGTTTTCGCCATTGCAACGGCCGTTAAGGCCAGCTTCTTGGCAACATCTACAGAGATTTCAGGAGATGAAGCAAAGCCCCACGCTCCATTGACGATAACGCGAACGCCTAAACCGGCATTGGTCTCATCACTTTGTGTCTCAGGACGAGCATCACGTAGCGAGAGCAAACCATTGCGTGTGCGCTCAATGCGCACATCCACATGGGATGCACCAGCTTCTTTTGCTGTGCTAATCGCGGCATCACTAACGGCTGTTAGTGGAAGGGCTAGGAAATCTGCATCTACGTTTTTGTTCACCCCCGCACCCTATGTCAAATTCCTCTTTGGGGCTAGCACTCCTTAATAAAGCCCATCTTTCGCCCTGTGATGCAGGGAATAAAAGCATGGTTAAAAGTGACCCAAGAGATATACGGGCTAGAGGTACCCCTCAGGAAAAAGCACTAATAAAAATATTGCAGTGAAACGATTCTCCTGTAAGTAAATAAGAATTCTTCAGGGAGAGATGAGAGAAAGATGAAGCTAAACACAAGAAAATTTATACAGATTCTCGTTACACTTGCAGCAATTTCACTTGTATTAGGAAATGCATTATCTGCTAATGCTGCAGTTAAGAAAACAATCACATGTTACAAAGGCACAGTAGAGAAGAAAGTAACAGCGGTAGCTCCAAAGTGCCCAGCTGGTTACACCACTACAAAGCCAGGAGCAAAGCCAGCGGCAACTACAACTACAAAAGCTGGCTCTGTTGCTTTTGCAGGAACATACAAAGGAAAGATCTCAATTCTCTTTGGTGATGGCAACCTCATTCAAGTAACCAAAGTTGACGGTACCGGGACAGGCAACATCAGTGGACTCACAGGTATGAGTGGAAGTGCATCTTCTGCGCCATCAAATCTTTGTGACAACTTTGATGGCAAAGGCGTCATTACTGGTGGAGGAAATAGCCTGAACTTAACGTTTGATTCATCCTCTCAAGGGTGCGCAGATTCAGATTCTGCGCCAGCAACTATCACCATTAAAGGCAGCGCAAAAATCACAGGTGGCACAGGTAAGTATGCAGGTGCTTCAGGAACTCTTACCGTAAAAGGCACCTTTGATATCAATAGCAAAGGAATTGTGAACTCTTCTGAATCAACAAGTTTCACACTCGATCTAGCAGGAAACATCATCACTAAATAGTTTTACCTACGCACAATAAGGAGGAAAGTTATGAAAAAGATAATCGCAGGAATTGCAATCTCAGCTATGGCTTTGATGAGCGGAGCAACATCGGCAGTGGCGGCGCCAGCGCCATCAACGTTAGTTTTATCTGGGGGTAGTGGTGTTTTTCAACTAGATCCAATCGTTGTTAATGCAACGGCTAGCGCGGCAGGAACTGTGGCATTTAAACTCAGCGGCAAGGTCATTGTGGGCTGTGAAGCAGTTGCCACAACAACAGTTGCGCCATTTGTTGCTAAGTGTTCTTGGGTACCAGCAGCTGCAGGTGCTGCAGCTCTATCAGGTTCACTTACACCTACTGATTCAGCAAACTTTGCCCCAGCTGATTCACCAACTCTCAATGTAAAAGTTGGCGTGCCTGGACAAGGCGTTGTTTCACCTATTCATATTTATGTTGACACCGTTTTAGCTAGCGGTACTTCAGGCGCTCTCGGACCACGCTTTGGCGTTAGCTGTGCAATTACTAATGAATACATAGTTGGTCAGGGAATCGTCTTTCGCGTCTATGCCAATAATTCTGACCAAGGTGGTGCAGTGATGGATTCAAAGAACACCGCCAAGGCATACATTGAAATTGCTGGTGTTAAAGATCCGATCCAACTCTCTTATGGAAATCACAGCGGAATCGCATTCTGGACAGGTGTACTTCGCACCGGTACAGCGGCCGGACAGTTCAACACACTGGGTGTTATCAATTACAAGGTCACCATGATTGCAAAAGATTCAACAACTATGAAAGTGCTTTCTACAAAACTAGTTCCACAAACTGTAAATGGAAAGCGTGTGATTGGTGATGATGGTCGCACTGTCTATGAGCGAGTTAGCTACTACCGCACAGTTCAAGTTAGCCCAGCCCTTAAGGGTGCAACTGGAACTTTCACACCAAACTGGACTGTTGCTTCCATGCTCACACTCTTCGCGCTCCCAAAGGCATAAAGAGACCTACTTCTACCAACTTCTAAGAACGGAGAGATCGTGAATATAGAATCAAAAGCTCTAAAGATCGTATCTGTAGTACTACTTGGGTTGGCTGTTATTTCGCCAGCTCAAGGCGCAGATACTGCTTCAACATTAATTAACTTAACAGCGCCAGCAGATATTGCGGGTGTACCAGCTCTTCCGTATACGGGGGTTACAGCGAGTTCCTTTACTCTTCCCGAGCCAAGCGCAAATCTGGTTGTGACACCACAGCAGGGATACATTGGAGATGCATTTACAATTTCAGGAGCTGGATTAGTTGCCAATACAGAGTTAACACTGGTGTGGGGAACTAGTAATGCAACATGGTTAGCAGATGTTTTGCCAAACTCTGTTAACTACATGGGAGTTAAATTCACCAAGCTAAACGTCGTAATGGCTAAAGTTACAACTGATGCAAATGGTGTTTTTACGTATAAGACAAAGGTGCCATCTGATTTTGGTGGGATTCATGATATTTATGCTGTTGCCAATGGCGTTTCACTTGCTCATGGTGGTTATCAGATAAGCCGAAAGGTTTCGATTACGCCAACAAGTGGACCAATTGGCACACCAATCACCGTTACTTACACAGGTTTAGGTGCAAGCCTTTATACCGCCGGCGGATCTGTTCTATGGGATAACAACTTTGCAGGTGAAATGCAGGCGCTATGGACACGAGGAACTGCTAAAGCAGTCATACGTGCATCAGGTGCAATCGGTAATCACGTGCTCCAGGTTCAAGATGGAATCGGAATCACTTACCTCAACATCATTCAATCCCCAGTGCCTTTTGCAAATGGTGGCTCAGCCATCTTTAGAGTCACTAAAGATGCAGGAGCTCCTGCTGCCTATATTGTCTATCCAAAGAAAGTCACACCCACAGTTTCACTTCGCACAACTTTGACTGATCTAGGTTTAGATCCAGCCTCTAAGGCAGTAGCTACGCTTTCTAAAAATGAAGGCATAGTGGGCTCTAAGACCACTATTAACGTTAAGGGAATGGTAACAAGTGGTGTGCACACACTTGTGTGGTCAACAGTGGTTGGTAGCCGTGTTAACTGCCCAACCAGCACCTGCTGGATCTATAACGGCATCCCACTAGGAACTGTCGATGTCACTTCTGCTGATTTCTCAAAAGAGGTAGAGATTCCAGATAACTTAGGTGGATTCCATGTCATCCAAATCAAAAAAGGTGATGTGGTTGAAGCACAAGTTCCTTTCTATGTGCAGGAGAGCATTTTCAACTACACAGATAAGAAGGGCAAAGTACTAAGTGCTGGAATTGCAAAGGCAGATCCAATCCCAATGCCCGAATCACGCAATGGCTCTGGAGTTCCAACTAATAAGTTTAAAGTTGGCGAAGAGTTCACCATTGCAATGAAGGGTGTGGGCTGGACTCAGCTAGATAACACTTTGGCTGTTACTTATGACAATAGCTATATCGGTTACGGATGTGGATTTAATTCCAACGGTTATATGGTGATTCACTTGAAGGCAACAGGTGCCCCAGGTACCCACATCATTGACTTACATCCACTGATGTATACAAACCAGCCATCATTTGCTGGTACTCCGTATGGAATGTTGCCAATCTTGACTGCAGATCGAGATTTCCCAGGTCTTGCACTTGGGTATCAACTTCCATCAGTGCACTTCGCAATAACTGTTACAAAGTAGCTCGAGGGTAGGTTAAAGCCTCGCTTCTGGTCTCTCCAGGGGCGAGGCTTTTACCTTTAACAATCCAGCCAGGCCTTGCGGTAACCACCAATTCCAGCGCCCTAGCAGCACCATAGAACTAGGAAGAAGAAGCCCACGAATGATTGTGGCATCGATGATTATTCCAACAGCAAGTCCAATACCTAACTCCTGCAGACCTGCAAAGTGACCAAAAACAAAGCCACTCAGCGCCCATACCAGAATGATTGCAGCACCTGTCACAACACCGCTGGTGTGAGCTATACCCTGAGTGATTGCACCGTTATCAGTAGCACCTGCATCTTTTGCCTCTCGCATTCTTGAGACTAAGAAAATCTCATAATCCATAGATAGGCCAAAGAGGACGGCAAACATGAATATCAAAACCCATGCTTCAATTTGATCTAGTTGATACGTTCCAAGCAGAGTGGAACCAAAACCATATTTAAAGACAGCGACAAGTGCTGCATAAGAAATTGAGATAGAAACTAGATCCATAAGAATGGCTTTTATAGGCAAGAGAAGTGATCTAAAAGCACGAGCTAAGAGCAAGAATGCAACCAAAAGAAGAAGCAGGATAATCCATGGCAAACTTCCAACAATTGCATCGATGAGATCTGTGCCTTGAGCAGGAGAACCACCGAGATAGATCTGTGTTCCGGAGGGAAAGTCGTTAGCTGAAGTGATTTGCAGACGAATATCTTCAACTAACTCTCTTGTCTTTTTATCACCAAGTGCATCGCTGCCAATGACATACATGCGAATGAATTGACCCGTTGAATCCACATACTGCGCCTCCTTGCCAGATGCCACCATGAAAACTTCTGGCATTGTGGAAATAGAAGTTGCCAGAGCCAATCGTGCTGCTTCCACTTGTTCAGAGTTGGCCCTTCCTGGTGCTCCTAAATCGATGACAATCTCATTTGGTGTTATGACTCCAGGGCCAACCTTTTTTGTTATCTCATTGAGTACGGCGCCTGATTCAAGATTTGCTGGAATAGCAGTGAGAGAACTTGGAGTGATTTCTAATTTGAAAACTAATGAGGCCGCAATCAAGAGTGCAATGAGAGTGAGTGCAAAGACTGATTTAGCTCGGGGAATTACCCAACGAGATAGTTTGGCCCAAAGACCAGCAAGTGGGTCTTTCTTGCCCATAATTCCTTGATAACCATCGCTAAAAACACGATTGCCTAACAGCGATAGCAGTACCGGTTGCAGGGTCAATGCGGCGAAAACGCTAACCAGAGGAACCAATACTCCAGCAATACCAAGAGAACGCACGAAGGGAACTGGAACAAGAAGCAGCGTTGAGAGAGCAAGAGAGACGGTTATGCCAGATAAAACAACTGTTCGACCTGCGGTTTGCATCGTGCGTATGAGTGCATCTACTTCATTTGAGTTGTTGAGCAGTTCTCTTCTATATCTATGCACCATTAATAGCGAGTAATCAATAGCTAGGCCAAGGCCAATGAGTTCGACGATATTTGGGACATAGAGAACCATCAAGAGTTTTTGGGCAATGAGATAGATGATTCCAAGGGCTAATGAAACTGATGCTGTTGCAAAGATTAAAGGGATGAAAATGGCCCAGGTTGATCCGAGCAAAAGAAGTAAAAGCAGAAGAGCTATAACCACTGCAACCAATTGGCCGCGTTGAAGATCATGGGCCAATACGGGAGTGACGTCCTTTTCAATGGCTGGTGGTCCAGTGACATAAGCACCCGTTAATCCCTGTTGGATCAGTGCTTGTCGAAGTGGAGTGGTGTATGCAGCGGCTTCAACTAAGGAAAGCGGAGTAGTCACGTTGGTATAGAGGGTTCCCACAAGTGATTTTTGTGCACCAATCTGTGATCCGGGAATCACTGCACTAGCTTTTTCAACGGCTTGCACAATACCTGCTAGTTGTTCTTTGGTTGCGTTGGTGTATTTGTAAACAACAGTAAATGTGCCTTCAGTATTTTCCCCAAAATTTGTATTAAGAATCTGGCTAGCTTTTTCAGATTCACTTCCAGGAACGTTAAGTGAAGTTGTTAAGTATTGATTGAGGTTTCCTGCAGCCAGTAACCCAACTACTGTTATGAGTAGCCATATCGCCACAATTGGAGTCCGATGGCAAAGGAGACGACGAGTCCAACTTTCTAACACACAAGTAGTGTATTGATTTGCAGTTCGTGCTCATTAGCCTTACGATTTAAGCGTTTAAGGGGAGTACCTCACTACAGCTACCTCGTCAGTACGGTGTAAAAACCCGGGGCGCTGGCCGTTTATTCGGTTAGGGAGACCTTGACCATGTTCTATTCATGGCTATCAAGGGAGAAATTCATGCAGGTTTCAACGCTCATCTGGTCAATCACCATTGGACTCATTCTGGCTCTCATTGTGGTGGATTTACTTACGGCTTCTAGAAAAGCTCACGATGTTAAATTCAAAGAGGCTGTTGCGACAACATTGTTCTATGTCAGCATTTCAGTTGGCTTTGGTATGTGGGTGTGGTCCTACTTTGGGTCGACATATGGAACAGAGTTCTTCGCCGCATATTTAGTTGAGTACTCACTTTCAATCGATAATCTATTTATCTTCGTCATCATTTTGGCTCAGTTTGCAGTGCCAAGCATTCATCATCAGAGAGTTCTTCTCATTGGCGTGCTGCTTGCATTGGTCTTTAGAGCCATCTTTATATCAATCGGCGCAGTTGCAATCTCTGCATTCTCATTTACTTTTGCAATATTTGGAGCCATCTTAATTTGGACAGGCGTAAGTCTTTTCAAGCATTGGGATGAAGACCCAGAACCAAATGATAACTTGATGGTGCGCACACTCAGAAAGCGCATTGCCATGGTTGATGAGTTCCATGGATCAAAACTGTTCATCAAGGTCAGTGGTAAGCGATTTGCTACCCCAATGTTCCTAGTCATTGTTGCAATAGCATCTACAGATCTGCTTTTTGCTCTGGATTCAATTCCAGCAACATTTGGCGTCACATCACAAACCTTCCTAGTCTTTACAGCAAATGCCTTTGCTCTATTAGGATTGCGCGCCTTGTATTTCCTTCTCAAGGGTTTACTCGATAAGTTGATCTATCTCTCGCTTGGTCTCTCATTTATCTTGATGTTCATTGGCGTTAAGTTGATGCTCACATATGCCCATGAAATCTTTGAAAATGTCCCCAAGATTCCAACCCCAATAAGCCTTGCGGTGATTGCTACAATTTTGTTGATTTCAACTATTGCCAGCTTGATTAAGAGCAAGCAGAATCCAGAGATGAAGGCCCACCCTGGCCGCCTTACCGAGCACAAAGATGAGGACAAGTAAGTGAAGAAAAATTGGTTACTTCTACCCAAGTGGTTGAGGCAAGTAATTGCCTTTTCTGTTGGTTCCTTCTTAGTTGTTCTCGGGTTGGCATTAGTTGTGCTCCCAGGTCCATTCACAATGCCTTTGGTAATTGCTGGATTAATAGTTCTAGCTCTTGAATTTGCTTGGGCTGAGAGGTTGTTAGTTAAAGCTAAACATCATGCAAACAAGATTGTGCCTAAGAAATATAAGAAGTAAGTAGGGCATAATTGCCAAATGCCTCAGACCATCACATGCGTGCAATTGCATAGTGATGAGTGGGCACGGCTGCGTGATATTCGCTTACGAGCTCTATTGGATAGTCCTCACGCTTTCGGTGGGACTTATGAAAATGAGAGTAACTTTGATGAATCACGATGGCACATTGAATTTGCAAAGCAAACCTTTTTAGTTGCATCCATAGATGGTATGGATGGGGCCATGATGTATGTGGAAAATCTAGAAGGTGATTTTGGTGCAACATGCTGGATCGGCGGATGCTGGAGTGATCCGGATTTTCGCGGAATGGGTTTAATGAAATCCATGTTCGCATACGTAGATAAACATGCACCTACACGAGACTGGTTAGTCCAAGGCCTTGGTGTGTGGACAGATAATGATTTAGCGATAGCTGCTTATGAAAAAATGGGCTTTGTTGAAATGGGTGGACCACAACCAAGCACACGCCAACCTGGCAAGTTTTATCAGCGAATGATTAGAAAAACGATTACAACTTAAATTTCTGAAACTTGATACTTAGCTTTAGTTAGCCATGCAGGATTAATTTCAACACCCCAGCCTGGGCCTTGTGGAATCTGGACCTTGCCACCTTCAATTGCAAAGGGATTTCCAAGGAAAAGATCTTTTTGCCATGGGTAGTATTCAAAACCTTCAATAGAAAACTCTAGGTATTTGCCTGGATTAGGAATTGCTCCAAGTAGATGCATAGTGCAAATAGTTACTAGGGAAAGATTGGCGCTGTGGGGAGTGATGGGCATTCCTGCCTTTTTAGCCGTCTCTACAACCTTTAACGTTCTCCAGATGCCACCCATATACATAATGTCTGGCTGCAAAACATCCACAGCTCGCATATCAATCATGCGCTGCCATGTAACGAGGTCCCAATCTTGCTCACCACCAGTTACATCAATGTTTAACGCATCGGTTACTTGCTTGGTTTCTTCAAGTTCCCAGTATTTGCAAGGCTCTTCAAAGTGACTAATTCCCTCTGCTTCTAAAAGCGCGCCAACTTCAATGGCCCGTTTAGGTGAAAAACCACTGTTGCCATCTACTAATTTAGAGATGCCTTCACCGAGTGCTCGAGCAACCACAGGAACAACTTCTTCTGTTCGCCCTGGCCATTCATCGATGTCATTTCCGCACTCTGCGCCAACGCGCCATTTGAATGCATCAAAACCAAACTCATCACGAAGTTTTACTAACCGCTGCGCTTCCTCTTGTGGAGTGATGTCACGGCGCATAGAAGATGCATACGTGCGAAGTTTCTTAGCTGTGCCACCAAGAAGTTCAACGACTGGTTTGCCCTCAACTTTGCCCCGCAGATCCCAAAGCGCAGTATCTAAACCAGCATTTGCACGTGCACGATAACTTCCAGGAAATTTATGTTCTCTTGCTTCAACGAGAGTGACTAGCGCCCCAATATCGGAGGCATCTTTACCTAATACCCATGGTGCTACTTGGCGATGGAAAACTTGCGCAGTGATGTCTGAATGATAATTAGAGGTTTGTCCCCAACCGATATGTCCATCAGATGTTGTAACTTTTACAAAGCAAACGAATTCATCAGTGAAAGTTTCTAGCTTTGTAATTGAGCCAAAGATCATCCCGCAGCCTTCACGAAAACTGGCATGTCTAGAAGTGAAACAGAAACCGTTGCACCTGCACCGATACCAGCAGCATCCGAGCTTGGGAGTTGCGCCGTAATTTTGGTTCCATCATTGATTGTTATGTTTAAGCGGCATGAAGCTCCAAGGAAGCTCGCTGCTGCAACTTTTGCATTACCTGACTTGCTTGCAACAACGTCAATGCTCTCTGGTCGCACCAGTGCGATACCAGTTCCTGATGTCACTGAGCCTGGAAGAGTTTTTACTACGCTTCCAAGAATCTCAATTGAGCCACCAGATACTTTGCCTGAAATTGGATTAGTTAATCCAACGAACTCAGCAACAAAAGAAGTCTTTGGACGGTCATAGAGCTCTGAAGGGGCAGCGATTTGTTCTAGCTGGCCATTGCGCATAACTCCCACACGATCAGCAATACTGAGTGCTTCTTCTTGATCGTGGGTAACAAAGAGAGTGGTAGTTCCAAGTTCCAACTGAATACGGCGGATTTCTTCGCGTAACTGTGTGCGAACTTTTGCATCCAGAGCTGAAAGTGGCTCATCTAAAAGCAAAACCTTTGGTGAAATTGCAAGTGCACGGGCCAAAGCAACGCGTTGCTGCTGTCCACCGGAGAGCTGATGTGGGTAGTGGTTGGCGTGAGTTGATAGGCCTACAAGTTCTAATAGTTCTGCAGAGCGGGCTTTTCGCTTATCGCCAGCAGTCTTGTGAGCCTTTAGCTTTAATCCATATTCAACATTCTCACGCGCTGTCATGTGTGGGAAAAGTGAGTAAGCCTGGAAAACCATTCCCATCCCGCGCTTGTTTGCGTTTTGGAAAGTTACATCCTTGCCATCAACAATGAGTTGGCCTCGATCTAACTCTTGCAAGCCTGCAAGGGCGCGAAGGGCCGTTGTCTTACCGCAACCTGATGGACCAAGCAGTGCGACGAGTTCACCTTGTGCGATGTCAAGGCTTAAGCCATCGAGTGCTCTGACCTTTCCAAAATGCTTGGCGAGATCAACTAGTTGTACATATGTCGAGGAGCTCAACTTATGGTCCTTATCTATTAGGCGAGGTCAACGTCAAGGACTTTACCTTGGCGTTTTTTTGTAGGGATGGCTAGAAGTAGAACAAGTACAAAAAGAATTGAGGCCAGAGAAACTGCAACAGCCACGTTTCCATTGGTACGACCGATTTGGGCGATTACTACCTGGAAAGTCTTGTAGTTGAGGATGTTGGAAATCGTGTATTCACCAAGGACAAGAGCGATTGCAATAAATGAGCCATTCACGATGCCGGTTTTGATCGTTGGCATGATGATTCCAAAAATCACACGAGAAGTATTAGCACCAAGTGTGCGAGCTGCCTCTGCCAAAGTGTGAATATCTACTGCATCTAGTGCAGCCGATAGCGAGCGGTATGTGTAGGGCAAAATCAGCATGGAATAGACGCCAGCAAGAGAAATAGGGGACTCAGTTAAGTGAATTGAAATCCATCGATAGAGTGGTGCGATACCCACCACGATAACAATGGCTGGAATTGCAAGGGGGAGAAGACATAGAAGTTCAAATGGACGACGAAGTGCAGGAAGTTTGAGGTGCACCCAAATTGCCGTTGGAACAATAAGGAAAAGGATTAATGCCATAACTATTCCCGCAGTAATTAGTGAGCGGGAAATGGCAGCCATGAGATCAGGTTGGCTTGGAATAATCTGCCAAGCTCTGAACGTTCTTCCCTTATCAGCAAAACCAAAAGGCTTAGTTGAAAAATCAAACATCGCATACAAAGGCACTAAGAGATAGGCGCCAACTACAGAAATAATCGTCCATCTCCAAAGGCGGACTTTCCAGGATTGCTTCATCGGCGCTGCTCCCACTTGCTCACGCGGCGGCGAAGAAGTGAATACAAAGTCATCGCAATTACTACAACAACAACCATATAGAAGGAGAGTGCTTTAGCTTCGGCAGGATTAGCTCCACCAGTCTCACTTGTTAGGGCAGTTGCAATCTGTAGGGGAGTCAAGAAATCTGAAAGGTTAATGAGAGTTGCAGCGGTTGCATATGCAGAGAAAGAGTTCACAAAGAGTAGTAGTGCAGCTCCTGCAAAAGATGGAGTCAGGATTGGAATACCAATGCGCAACCAGTATTCATAGGCTTTTCCGCCAAGTGCATCTGATGCTTCACGCCACTGAGGTTTGAGGTTTTCAAGCGTTGGTAAGAAAACAAGGACCATGAGTGGGATTTGGAAGAAGGTATAGAGAACGCTAATTCCAAACTTGCCATAGAGCCAAGAAGCATCGGCCAGAAAAGTGTCAGGCGCATATTTGACTGCAATATTTGCAATGAGCCCATTGAAACCAAAAGTTGCTAAAAATGCGAAGGTCAACATAACGCCGCCGAATTGGGCGAGCACAGAGCTCAAAGCCACTGAAACCCGGTAGAAATAGCCGCCTGGTTTGCCGTTTACAAGCGCCCAAGCAAAGAGGGCTCCAAGAATTGCACCGGCCAAAGCTGTCTTGGCAGATATCTCAAGAGAGTTAGTAAATGCCTTACGAGCAATTTCAGAGTTAAAAACTTCTTTTAATTTGTCAGTACTAAATTTTCCATAGTTATCTTGGAAAGCACCAGATGCAACATTCCATGTTGGATAGAGAAGAAATAATCCGCTAACAATTAGGAATGGGATGACACCAAGGTATGCAGTTTTACCGCGCCAATACCGAGAACCGGTCCTGCCAGTGGCAGAACCGGTTCCCTTGTATTGAAGCTGAGTCAATTTAATTGACTTCTTAGTTTGTTCCTACAGCTGCAGGCCATGCAGTCTTGAGGTACAGGCGAGCCTTTGCAGTCTGATCAGCTGTTGCCTTCTCAGCAACAACCTTGCTCACACCAATAGCTGCTTTACCTTCTGCAGATGCACGACGAGTCTTTAGTAGTTGGATCCATAGAGTTGGAGTTGCTCCACCCTTAGCCCAGATGGTTGCACCTGTTTCACCAAGTGTGTATTCCATCCATAGACGAGCACACGCTGGGTGTGGTGCCCATGCAGAAACTGCGCTGTTGTATGTAGAACCAACTGCTGCAGGTGTGAACATCTTCCAGACCTTGCCAGCAGCAGCCATTTGCTTAACAACGCCAGCTTGGATGTAACCGTTATCGATCACAACTGGTGTCTGACCTGAAGCAATTGTTGCCTCTGTTGGGTTCACGTTGATGAAGTTTCCTGCTGCCTTGAGCTTTGCAAAGAATGCAACACCCTTTGTGACATCATCAAAAGTTCCACCAAGTGCCTTGTTAATCATGAAGATACCGTTCATAGCAGCTGATGAGCCTTGTGGATCTCCGTTCAGAGCAATCTTGCCCTTGAATTTAGGATCTAGAAGATCATCAAGCTTGGTGATAGTTCCAAGAGTTCCGCTGTAACCAATGGTCATTGTTCCTGTGTAGTTAGGCGTTACCTGTGCACTTGGATCAACTGATTGAGCGAACTGCAAGTACTGCCATGTCTTTACCTTGTATGGAGCAAAAGTACCTGTGTTGAGGTACTTCACTGCTACTGCAAGACCGATGTCAAATACGTCAGGTGAACGGTTAGTTCCCTTATTTGTGACTGCGGCATCGATTTCTTCCTGTGAAGAACCTTCTGGGTTAGCTTCATCAACCTTGACGCCGTATGTCTTCTTAAACCCTTCAATCATCTCACCGTAGTTTGCCCAATAAAGAGGCAAAGCGATTACGTTGAGCTGTCCTTCTTTCTTACATGCAGCTGCAAGACCGGCCATACCGCCGCCTTGTGAGGCGTTGGTGATCTTTGAATAGTCTGTAGCAGCTGATGCAGAAGAAGTACTTAGTGCTGGAATCGCTAGTGCAACAACAAGTGCTGCAGCCAGGGATCCGCTAGTTAGTTTTGAAAACTTCACTACGTTCCTCCTAGTTGTAAGTGGTATGTGTTTTGTCATACATCCTTACCTCTTGCACTACACGTGTTGAGCGCAAGCGGTCTGGAATTTTGTACTTA
>Ga0222713_10004778_pt1 | contig 13445 bp, 22 predicted proteins | sample C33_649DmetaG_FD_165061 | JGI IMG/M metagenome (GOLD analysis project Ga0222713, IMG submission 165061) | Estuarine water microbial communities from San Francisco Bay, California, United States - C33_649D | ecosystem: Environmental > Aquatic > Marine > Unclassified | place: USA: California...
TAAAGTTAAGTATGAGATTGGACCAAATGGAGAGTTTACAGCGACAAATAAGTATGGTATAATATGGCTAGAACAGATGAATATATTAGCTAACGATCCTCGCAATCCAATGACTGTACAAAAGATGTTGAACGTAGAGGATAAGACTTGTTTCTTTTATAAACACATAGCTATTAGTCACGGAGTAAAATCACCAACAAAACGTATACCATATACATGGATTTTTCCACAAGAGTTTAGCTTGAAGAAAATATGAAGACCGATTGGATAGAAAGTTCTATTGATATAGGTAGCGGATTTTTCCTAGCACTAATAATTCAAATAACAGTATTTCCATTATTCGGCTTGTACCCTACAATTTGGGATAGTATTCATATAACATTAATTTTTACAGTTGTAAGTATAATAAGATCTGCACTTTGGCGCAGATATTTTAGAAATAAAATACATGAACGTCTTAACAAATCCAATTAGTAACATCCCTAAACTTAAGAACTCACACGTTCTAGGTTGGTCACAGGTTTGGGCAGATCAATTAAATGCACGCATAGATCACGCGTGTTCACCAGCTATTGGTCTAGATACTACATGTTATATTGAACATGGTGTAAACTTTGGTGGCACACTTAACCTATTTGGTGGTGCGACTAAAGAAATCTATGATCGTATCAATAGAGTCGCAGCACATCCGAATGTTGTATCATTAGACTTTGATATGCCAGATTGGGGTGACCAACTTAAGAAACGAATTGGTGCACCGACTACATATACAGGTATCACTGAACAATGGTGTGATGCTTTATCTTTGCGCTTGTCAAAAGTACAATCTCTTAAACAACAAGACTTATTGCAAGTATCATCTAAGTTTGATGGTATCTCTGTGGGAGATTCTCATACGCCAGCATTCTCGCGTTTAACAGATATCGTATTGAGAGAAAACGGCAAGACATTATATGGTACTCTTAAACGTGGATTGATTACAGAGTTTAGAGGATTAAAACCATTTGGTAATGTAACGTTTTGTTATGGATCAATTGATGTCCGTCATCATATACTTAGGCATGAGAACTTTAATTTAGATGATATGTTAGACGAGTATGTTAGACAAGCTGTTGCTATACAAAAAGAACATGGATGTGATATCTCATTTACAACACCAGTTCCAGTAGAATATGAAGATCGTAGATTACCTAAGACTGGTTACTTTAAAGGTACTCCGTTCTTCGGATCAAGACAAGACCGTTTAGACCTTACATATCGAATTATCGAAGGACTAAATAAAAGAAAGGTGAATGTTATCATGCCACCTGAAGAGTGGTACAAGATGGATGGTGAGAAGTATGCAAAGACTTATATGGAAAATAGTTCAAGCGTTCACATCTCTCCGCAATATTATAGAAGATTGGATTGGGGTCAAACTTGTTTAGCATAACAGAAGATACAGGTAATAAAGATATCCCCATGGGGATGGATCGTAGCGATGCAAAGAAGTATTATGAAGAATTGTGGGGAACATTTGAATCTAAGATATCAGATCCAATAGTAGAACCATATGGAGATAAGTTCGTATTGAGAGCAGATCTTGCACCAGGAGGATTGAAAGCTTTTGGTGGAGAAAGAGTCATAGCACAATCTAAGTATAACACATTGACATATTGTGCACCTCGACAAGGCCATGCTATGGACGCCATTTCAATGTTAGCAGAGATGTACAATAAAAAAGTAGTATTCTTCTGTCCATCCTCTAAAGAAGTATCAGATCATCAAGGTGCATTATTTGCCTATCCTCATGTTGATATGAGATTCGTTCGTATTGCTGCAATGCCAGTTTTAAATCAATATGCTAAACAATGGGCAAAAGAAAATAATGCACAATATTTGCCACTAGGTTTGAAAGACATGCCAATGGTTACAGCAGGTCTTGTTAATATGGCGAATAAAATAACCAAACAACTGGGCAAAGAACCTACACAGATTTGGTGTGCAGTGTCAACAGGGACGATGACGCGAGCATTACAAATCGGATGGCCATCTGCAGAGGCACACGGTGTTGCAGTGGCACGCAATATACATAAAGGTGAAATTGGTGATGCGAAGGTCATATCAGCAACTATACCCTTCCTTAGAGCATGCACTACAAAAAATCCTATGCCATTTCCATCGACTGCAGCATACGATGCGAAAGCGTGGGATGCTTTCGTTGAAAACGGAAAACCAGGATCCATCTTTATTAATGTTGGTGCAGATGAACACATCAACAGAAACTTGTCAAAGGTAGACATATCTAATATCAATAGTTACAGAGAATGGCATGACATGGAAGATTTAAAACGTAATAGAGCATTTAAAAACAGTGTACAAACAAGTGCAAATATGGTATAATAATATATGAATACAAATAGGAGTAATACGCAATGGGCTTAATGGATAAATTACAGAAGAATTCAAAGATTGAATTTACTTCGCCACTCGAAGACTCGAAATTCTTCGGCGATAAAGATATGATTACGACACCAGTTCCAATGGTGAACGTAGCACTAAGCGGTAAACTTGATGGCGGTTTGACACCAGGATTGACAGTACTTGCTGGCCCATCTAAACACTTTAAGACTGCTTTTAGTTTACTTATGGCTAAAGCATATATGGACAAATACAAAGATTCAGTATTGTTATTCTATGATTCTGAATTCGGTACTCCTCAAGGTTACTTCGATTCTTTTGCTATCGATAAGTCTCGTGTGCTTCATACTCCTGTTACAGATGTAGAACAACTTAAGTTTGACTTAGTATCACAGCTTAATAATCTTGAACGCGGTGAAAAGGTCATTGTAGTTATCGACTCCGTTGGTAATCTTGCATCTAAGAAAGAAATGGAAGATGCTCTGAATGAAAAATCTGTGGCAGATATGTCACGCGCTAAAGCACTTAAAGGTTTATTTAGAATGATAACACCATATCTAACGATGAAAGATGTGCCGCTACTTGCAGTCAATCATACGTATATGGAAATCGGGATGTTCCCTAAAGCAGTAGTTTCTGGTGGTACAGGTATCTACTACTCAGCTGATACTATTTGGATCTTAGGTCGTCAACAAGATAAAGAAGGCACAGAGATTAAAGGATACCACTTTATCATTAATGTGGAGAAGAGTCGTTATGTTAAAGAAAAGTCTAAGATACCTTTATCTGTTAGCTATGAAGGTGGAATTCAGCGTTATTCTGGTCTGCTTGACGTCGCTATGGCTGGTGGTTTCGTCGGTAAACCTTCTAACGGGTGGTATCAAAAAGTGGACAGAAGCACGGGTGAGTTCTTGGATGGAAAGGTACGCGAAAAAGACACGCTATGTGAAGAGTTCTGGTCACCACTATTAAAAGATCCTGACTTCCAAAAATATATTGTCGACACATATCAAATCGGCAGTGGTAAGATGTATCAAGCAGAAGAACCACAGCACATAGAAGAGCTTCAAGATGAAGATATCTAAAGATAGTTATACCTTCGTTGAACATAAAGGTGATGAAGATTGGTATGTTAAGATCAAGGAAGGCGACTACAAAGATATCATTTATAAGTATGGTCGCATTGAAGTTCAAGAAGAAGTAGATAACGCAAAACTAAAATTTCAATTTAATATATCTAAAATTCCAGATGATTTGTTGATGACGCAAGAAGAACTACAGGAAGATGTAACCTTCATGAATCTCTTAGGTGATATCTTAACACATATCATTGAAGACGCAATGGATACTGGAAAATATAAGCTAGGGAAAAATGATAAGCCAACTGATACTGAACCAACTGTGCACGAATGAGGAATTTACTAGACGTGCACTGCCGTTTCTAAAGGACGAATACTTTGAAAGAGGAGAAAAACTTCTCTTTGCAGTAATAAACCACTTTATTGACAAATACAATAAAGTTCCAACTGAAGCAGCATTAAAGATTGAGTTACAACGTATTCCAAATGTCACTAATGATGTAATGGATATTGTTGACAAGGCATACAAAGCAGAACCTGTTGACATCCAATGGGCATTAGATGAGACAGAGAAGTTTTGTCAAGAACGTTCCATATATCTTGCGATTATGGAATCTATTCAAATTATAGATGGTAAACATAAGGATCTTTCAAACAATGCAATCCCTGATATCCTATCTAAAGCACTATCTGTTAGCTTTGATACCAACGTTGGTCATGACTATATTGACGCTTCTGATGCGCGTTATGATTTTTATCATAGGACTGAGTCGAGGCTTCCATTCGACCTTGACTACTTCAATAAGATCACTAAAGGCGGTCTTCCAAACAAAACGTTAAACATCATCTTAGCTGGTACAGGCGTAGGTAAATCCTTGTTCATGTGTCACATGGCTGGTTCATCTCTAGTACAGGGTAAAAACGTATTATACATAACAATGGAAATGGCAGAGGAACGTATAGCTGAACGTATTGATGCAAACCTCATGAATATCCCGATCGACCAGTTAGAGCAACTACCAAAACAAGTGTACGACCAAAAGATCCAAAAGATCGGTCAAAAGAATATCGGTAAGTTAATCATTAAAGAGTATCCAACTGGTGCAGCTCACGTCGGACACTTTAGAGCATTATTAAATGAACTTAAACTTAAAAAGAATTTTAAACCCGATATTATCTTTATTGATTATCTTAATATTTGCGCCAGTTCGAGGATTCGTGGATTGGGTGGATCGGTTAATACTTACTCATACGTTAAAGCGATCGCAGAGGAGATGCGCGGCTTTGCTGTCGAAAACAACTGTCCAGTCGTATCAGCAACACAAACAACCAGATCGGGTTTCTCGAATACGGATGTTGGTCTTGAGGACACAAGTGAATCTTTTGGTTTACCGGCTACAGCTGATCTTATGTTTGCGGTCATCTCGACGGAAGAGCTTGAGAAACTTGGCCAACTTATGGTTAAGCAGCTCAAAAACAGGTACAACGACCCAACGTTCCACAAAAGATTCATCATCGGTGTAGATCGTTCTAGGATGAAGCTTTATGATGTAGAAGCAAGTGCACAGACATTGATTAGCGATGCAGCACATGTCAAAGAAGACGATAAACCACTAAACACCTTTGGTGATAGAGAAGGCAAGAAAGATTTTGGAGGATTCAAGTATGATTAGAGATGAAGATCTAGAAAATCTTAGCTATGAAATAGATGACATCATGCACAAGCTTTGTATAGAATATAAGATATCTCCGCTTATGTTCTCATCAGTCATGATAGCAAGGTTGTCTCACTTGAATGTTTCCGCAAAAACTGTAGATGATTTTATTAATCTATTGGTGAGTGTAACAAACATGGACTTCACGGCGCTAAATGATAAACAAGAACCCATAAAGGTGCATTAATGTATAAAGTAACTTATTTTCCAACTGCAAGTGAATCGACTGTTTTCTTTAAATGGTTTAAAACATTAAAAGAAGCAACAGATTTTGCTATGAAATTGGGTAGTGATGTGTTAGAGATTAAACTATATGAATCAGAAGATATGATGAGAAAATGATGGATGTTAAACTTGTTTCCTATTCACAACCAACCGAAGACTTTAGATCTGTGGGTATCGAAGATGCGCAGGAACTCATTGCGTATTGCGCCCGTGTCTCCAATCCAACCAACCAACTTAACACCGAATCATCAGCAAAACTCATCTCATACCTCATCAAACACCAGCACTGGTCACCACTCGAAATGGTCTCAGCGTGCATGGAAATCACCACAACAAGAGACATCGCAAGACAAATCTTACGACACAGAAGTTTCAGCTTCCAAGAATTCAGTCAACGATATGCTGATCCTACTAAAGACTTGTCGTTTGTACTTAGAGAAGCACGAAAGCAGGATCCCACTAATCGACAAAACAGTATAAAGCTAAGTGGACTTACACTGACTGAACAGAACTTGATGGAACAATGGAAGTGGAAGCAACAAGAAGTTATATCTGCTGCTGAACACGCATACGATTGGGCAATCAATAATGGTATCGCTAAAGAACAAGCACGTTCAGTGTTACCAGAAGGTTTGACTGTCAGCAGATTATACATGAACGGCACATTACGTTCATGGGTACACTTCATTGAACTGCGTAGTGGACATGGTACTCAACTGGAGCATATGGAAGTAGCTCGAGGATGCGCTCAGGTCATCTCAAAGATCTTCCCCTTGATGGATACATTAGTCTCCAAAGACTAACACAACCGGGCGCTTCCGGTGAATAGTAAAAAAGTTAACAAAATCAATGACTTACAAGAGGGCCCTCCAGAGGCCCTATTTTTTACGGTATGAAATGCTCCCAGATGACGAGCCGTCCGTGTAAGTCTATGATTTTATTAGCAAATAAATTTTTAGGGGGGCCTATGTACAAACAGCGGGTTTCAGGGTATAATGGATCCATAAATTGAAAAAAGGAAAACATTATGACACACACAGAAAAATTAGCTTGGGAAAAACAAGCATACGGTATGACAGCAGCAGAAGTAGATCAAATGGTTAAGCAACAAGCTTTTCCTGGTACAGAGATGATGTTTGCAGCTGGTCTAATCAGCGATGCACAACACGTCATCGATGCAGAATTCAACGAAGATGGTTGGGTTTCTCCACAACGTGCAAATCAAGCACGTCAATACATGAACATTGCAAAAAAGATTATGTTCGATATGATGGATCGTTCTGAAGAAAGAAAGGCAGCTTAATCATGAAAAAACAACGTTCAAACTCTTACGTTTTTACCGCTGATCCTCAGTCTGTTGCTGACATGCAGCAAATTGATATCGTTAAGAAAACAGTCAAAGCTATCAACTTAAGCAATGCTCAATCTTATAAGTACGCGTGTCAAGTTGCTGAATATCGTGGCGAACCATTACCTAAAAAACCCGCAGTCAAACGTGTTCGTTTGATGGGACGTGGACCACGTCGTGTACATGCAAACATGCGATATGGTGGTCGTTACAATAGTGCATATGATGCATACTTGCCACAGAAACATGCTACTCGTTTTGATGTTTATATTGCGGACGTAAGATAATGAGATACAATGACACAGTAACCATCGTAGATGGCGTGAAGTTTACAGTATGTGAACCACGTAAAATTAAAGCAGCACAGCGTACATTTCCAAATCGCACAGGAACTATATGGAAGATTGGCGCACGCAATGCAAATTTAATCAATAACAACTTTAAGAAGGGGAAAGCATGAGTCGTATGGCAGAACTTGCTTTGGACATTGAAGAGCACTTGCGCGAAGGCTATAAACCGATAACTATCGCAGCGATGCTAAATGTCCCTTTGAATATGGTAGAGGACGTTGAAAAAGACTTGATGCAGCTTGCAGATCCTCGTTTTTTCGGACCAGATTATGATGAATAAGAAAGGTGGGTAGTGTGGTGGTTTATATTAAGCAATCGAGATATCTTACCGCTGCAAAGCGCGAAGAGTTGTATAGCGCAGCTTCACTTTTTCTGAATGAATTACTTGGTCCAAAAGATCGTAAAGTTTATATTGAAATATCAGTCCGTGGAAAAGGTCTACAGGAATACGTAGATGGCTACTGCCTCTGTACAGAAGATTATCCTAATGGTAAACCTAAGGAGATCATGGTAGAGATCAGGGGAGATCGAGGTTTAGACTTTGCTATCAAGTGTTTAGCACATGAACTAGTACATGTATGGCAAATGATGACTGGTAGGATTGACAATAAGGCATATAAAGGAGATCATTACCATTCGCCATGGGAGATCGAGGCAAGAGAATTGGAAGATCCTTTATATGAGATGTATGTAAAGAATAGCTAAGTAGTGTCATAATGTAGTACTTTAAGGGGGCGCCATGCCCCCTCTTTTTTATATAAATAGATCTTGTATATGTCAGTTGCCATTTAGAGCAACAGTAACATGGAGCAAGGTTGTGGCACAAAGTCAATATAAGAAACTTACACCCAGTGAACTATTAAAACCTGGGCGAGAAGGCAGAGGACCAACATTAATCAAGAAAATTGAAGAAGGACAAGATTTCGTTTTATTTTCTGGTGAAGTTGTGAAGTTTAAAAAAGATGCCGCTGTCCTTGGAGCTATAGCTCAAGGATTGAAACAAGGTAGTAATGATTTATTAAATGCCATTCGTTTGACAAGCACTACGAATAAACAATATAAGATATCAGATCTTGCAAAGACTGCAGAATTTGGTGGTAAGGGAGCTGGATCTGGCACAGTAGCCGAATCTATAGCACTGACAGATATTCAAGCCAAGTTGCAAGCTCTTTTAGTTAAAGAAAATAAACCATTTATAAAAGTTGATATAAATGGAAAAGTAGTTCAATGTTCTAACTTTCAAAAAACTGATGGAACACCCAAGAGCGACTTTCATATATTAGATCCTAAAGGTAAAGAGGTTGCATGGATCTCCCATAAAAAGGGTACACGTGCAAAAGATTTCCAACAGTATGGAGGCATGATTGAATTATCTCCATCGGAAGAGCTAGATATATTTGTGAAAGACGTAAAAAATATATTATCAAGCAATGGTTCTCCTAATGTTTTACCTATGAAGACTGCTTATTATAGGAAAGTTAAAGATAAGCGTACACGCATGAAAACTCTTTTTGGAAAAGATTTTAAAACTGCAGGACCAGATTCTAGACAAAATATTGATGTGCTGTATCAAGGAGTATTAGATTTTAAAAAAGGTACTGGTGATGTTTATACTATCACTAGTAGCCATACAGTATTTCATGGTAAAGAGCCGACGGGTGATTACGAACCATATTATTATATTAGACCAGAACAAGCTAAGACACAATTCGGGGTTAGAGGCGGTAGATTTTTTATCGTAGCTAAATTAACAGCAATTTCAAATAAGAATGCCACAGAGATATGATAACTTTCAAACAATACTTAGAAGAAGAACACGGTGCAGGAGAGTGGGGAACTACCAAACTTACAAAGCGTTATAAGAAAGATACTCCCGGTCAAGATGAAAAAGAAGACATCAAAGAATATGCTATTGATGCTAAAGGACATAAGTCATCTACTGGTGGATTAACACAGAAGGGTGTTGATGCTTATAAGAGAGAAAATCCTGGCAGTAAACTTCAAACAGCTGTGACTACTAAGCCATCTAAATTAAAACCCGGCAGTAAAGCAGCTAATCGTAGAAAATCATTCTGTGCTCGCATGAGCGGAGTTAAAGGGCCGATGAAAGACGAAAAGGGTCGTCCAACTCGTAAAGCTCTTGCATTAAGAAAGTGGAATTGCAATTGATTTCATTCATAGAATTTTTATCTGAAGCAACATCTGTTGACGATGAGATGCTTGGTCATCTCACGCACACAAAAGATTTGCCTCACGAAGATGCAAGATATGGCAACGCAGCCATAAATTTAATAAAGCAGTTTCATAAACTTCGCAGAGGTGAAAAGAGTGAAGTTTCAGCTTCATTAAAAACCGATGGAGGTTCATCTGTACACGTAATACACGATGCTAAAGGTGTTGGCGTATCAGATAAGCATAGGATTGCAAGAGGAGTTATTGCAAGAACTCCTGAAGAAGTAGATCAGCACTTTGGTCATCAGCCACAGTATGCGCATGCATTAAAACATCTATTGAAACATGGTCACGAGATAGTTAGTAAAGGACATCATATTCAAGGTGATTTACTACACACACCAAAAGATGAAACTACTAAACAAAGTAAAGATACTACTACAACAACTCCAAACAGGATCACATATAAAGCAAAGACAAAAGCTCCTATTGGGTTGGCTATACATACTGAAGTAACTAAAGGTGTTGCTCACGCTCCATCTAAAGGTGCTGTTAAGAAAAGCAATAACGTCTTTGTTCCAGCATATACATTTAATCATAAAGAACATCCATATACAGCTGAAGATCAAGCACACGTAGAACATCATTTGACTGCAGCTCAAAAATTAATGGATAATCATTCTACTCATCACTTAACTCCTGATCATACTAATCATTTTACAATATACTTAAACAGGACTACACGAAGAGGCGAAGCACCTTCAATTGCTGGATACAAAAAACATTTGGCCGATGAAGGAGCAAAAGCAGCTGGTAAATTAAAGACTGCTGTTGGTAAAGAAAAGGCTATGTCAAAGTTTAATGCATTATCTAGTCATGTCGATGCACATAAAGAACATTTCCAGCGTTCATTAGATATTCGTCATCACTTAGGGCAAGCTACTGAACACGTATTAAAAGGTGTAACTCATCCGGATATGGAAACATCTATCGATGGTAAGAAATCTCCAGGAGAAGGTATAGTATTACAGAAAAAACACAATGGAAAATTAAGACCTGTTTCGAAACTTGTTCCCGTAAAAGTTTCTAATGCGATCTTAAACAATCCAAGATTTGCTAAGGACAAATAATGCAAACCTTTTCAAGCTTCCTTAAGGAAGAATCTGAAGCTAAACATGCAACTCTTGCCTATGGTCGCATGAATCCTCCAACATCTGGTCATCTTAAAGTAATCAACAAGGTACAAGAGGTTGCTAAAGAGCACGGAGGCGAGCATCATATGATCGTTTCGCATTCACAAGATTCTAAAAAGAATCCATTATCTGGTGAACAAAAGGTTAAACACCTTAAACGTTATGCACCTGGCGCAAACATCCGTTCATCATCAAAAGAAAATCCCACACTGTTCTCTCATGCTGCTGAGCTACATAAGAAAGGTGTAACACACCTACATGTCGTTGCTGGTTCAGATCGTGTTGCTGAATATAAGAAAAAGTTTAAAGAATTAAACGGAAAACCAAATAAAGAAGGCCATGTTCCATTCAACTTTAAAAAGATAACAGTACATTCTGCAGGTACCAGAGATCCTGATGCCGAAGGAGATACTGGTATTTCTGGTACAAAGATGCGCGAACATGCCAAGAATAAAGACTTTAAGAAGTTTCGTGCAGGCGTACCATCACATGTATCAGATGAACACGCGCACGAATTAATGCACGATGTACGCAAGGGTATGGGTCATAACGATTAACTGAAAGCAATATCATGTCTACAAAAGTCCAGCGCAAGAAGAAGCAGCGCACTGGTTGGTATGAATTAGAGTATGAAGAATTAGTTAAGCCTAAGAAAGGTCCTAATAAAAGGTCCAAGACTAGGAAATACTATTCTACTCAAGTTACATACGTAAGCATGAGAGAAGACGAGTACTTAAACTTAGCAGATAGAATAATAGGTCTTTCCCCAGAATCACATAGAATGACTATACTGACATCAGAAGGTCAGCAAGAATTTGATCAAGATGATGATGAAATAGATTAATGTTGTGAACTAAACTATTATAAATAAGAGTGAACCAGTTATTAAATTTGATGGAATTGAAATAGAAGCTGTTAACTGGGACCGCTTCGTAAGATGTTCAATTCGATTATTATCACACGTGGTTAATGGGAAAAATGTTAAAGTTTAAAGAATATTCGCAGGAATTTGACCTAGAACTCGAGTCTGTACAACTGACAGACGAAGAAGTATCTGAGCTTAATGAAGTTTTAGATACGTCTGCTAGGATCAAAAGAAAACAACAATTCATCCGCCGTGGTGCACGTATTGCCATGGCTCGTAAAGTACAGCAACGACGCTTTGCTAGTCCTGAACGATTAAAACTTAGATCAAAACAGAGGGCTAGAAACCTCTTAATAAGACGCCTTTATCAAGGCCGTTCCAGATCTGAAATTCCCATTGCACAAAGAAAACAAGTGGATATTAAGTTAAGCCGCATGAAGAATGCTGTCAACCGCATATCTCAAAAATTAATTCGCCGTGTTAGACAAGAAGATATCGCAAGAAAAACAAAGAATAGAAGCTTGCCAAAATTTGATAGCAAGAGTCAAGTAGGATTTTAATAATGAAACAGTTTAAAGAGTATCTACGGGAGTCGACTGGTAAAATAACTATAACGTTTGGTCATTTTAATCCTCCGACGATTGATACTGAAAAAATAATTAATAAAGTATATGAGACTGCAGAAGGTGGTCCATACAGGATCTATACATCACATGAACAAGATGAGAATAGTCCATTAGATTATGATACGAAGATCAAATATATGCGAAAGACGTTTCCACGTCATGCAAGATCGATCATTAGTGATTCAAAGATCACAGATCTATACATCGCTTTAGATAATTTGTATGAACAAGGTTATACTCATGTAAATTTGGTGATGCCAAAGATACCCAATCAATTGGTCGAGCATGTGAATGCAAACAATCGTTCACGATATAATTTTAAGTCAATAGATTTTATATCTGTTGACACACATGATGTTGAATTGAAAGTATTAGAAGCAGCAAAAGATAATAACTTTGAATTGTTTAGTAAAAATCTGCCTTCAATTATTAAAGAAGGGCACAAATTATTTAATGCTATTCGTTCTGCACTAGGTTTAAAAGAAACATATAACTTTAGACAACATATTCAATTACCTACTCTGTCTAAAGAAAGAGAAGCTTATGTAAGTGGTGAACTCTTTAAAGTTGATGATGTCATCGAAGTTAAAGAGTCTAAAGAGATAGGCCAAATTAAAAGGCTTGGATCAAACTACGTAATTATTGAAACATATGATGGTCAAAAGCAAAGAAAATGGTTGAAAGATATAATTAAAGTTGAAGAAGCCGTTATCAATAAAATGTTAAACGAGTATGGTTGGATAGGTGGTGGAAAACCAACAGTAAGTAAACAACCAACAAAGAAAAAAAGATTAACAATTAAGTCATTTAAAGAAGACTTATCAACATTCGATGGGAAATAAAAATGTCAGATAGATTAATTGAAGTATTAGGGGTTGAAGCAGAAATCAGTACAGCTACAACAGTTGGCAATGCTCACGTTGTCCGCTTATATCATGATGGTGGTTCAGACACTCTGGCTACTATTAAAAATTCAGATGGTACTACGTTAGGTACAATAACATTACAAGCAAATACGATAACGTATATAAAGAAAAGACCTACAGACACCATTACTGTTGCTGAAGCTACAAAGGCTGTAGCTATAGCTTTCGGAGACTAATATGAAAACTCTGAAGGATTTTTTAGAAGCTCGAATGATTGCAACAGGAGATTTCAAGGTCTCTGCATCTGGTCGTAAAGTGCGTCGTCTCATTAAAGTAGGTGATGACGATTATAATAAAGCTGATGATATTGATAAAGACGGTGATGTAGATGCTAACGATAAGAAACTGGCTAAAGAACAAGTAGAAGATATACAAGAGATCTCTAGTAAACTTGCTGGAAATTACTATGCTGCAGCTACTAAAAAACATATCGAAAAGGTTGGTGTAAAACCAAACATGTATGATCGCATAGAAAAAGATATGGGTAAAAATAGAAAAGCTGGTATAGATCGTGCATTTAGTAGACTTACTAAAGAAGAAGTTGAA
>Ga0222713_10004782_pt1 | contig 13439 bp, 13 predicted proteins | sample C33_649DmetaG_FD_165061 | JGI IMG/M metagenome (GOLD analysis project Ga0222713, IMG submission 165061) | Estuarine water microbial communities from San Francisco Bay, California, United States - C33_649D | ecosystem: Environmental > Aquatic > Marine > Unclassified | place: USA: California...
CGGCCATGCATGCACAGGGTGGCTTACCGATTCCCGGCATCGAGCACATCGAGCAGCCCTACTGGTACGAGAACGGTATCGACCTGAGCCCTGCCGAGTACGGGCTACGCGCGGCCTCCAGGCTCGCCGAGTGCATCGAGCGGGTGGGCCCGGAACGGGTGGCTGCCTTCATCGGCGAGCCCATCCAGGGCGCCGGGGGCGTGATCATCCCGCCGGAGACCTACTGGCCGGAGATCCAGCGGATATGCCGGCATTACGGCATCCTGCTCATCGCCGACGAGGTGGTCTGCGGGTTCGGCCGTACCGGCCGCTGGTTCGGCTGCGAGCATTTCGGCTTCGAGCCCGACCTGATGACGCTCGCCAAGGGCATCACCTCGGGCTATCAGCCGCTGGGCGCCGTGATGGTCGGCGATCGTGTCGGCGACGTGCTGGTTGAGCAGGGCGGCGAGTTCTTCCACGGCTACACCTACTCGGGTCACCCGGTGGCCTGTGCGGTCGCCCTGGCCAACCTCGACATCCTCGAACACGAGGGGCTGGTCGACCGGGTCCGCGAGGATATCGGCCCCTATCTGCAGGAGCGCTGGCGTTCGCTGGCCGAGCATCCGCTGGTGGGCGAGGCCCGGGGCGTGGGACTGATCGGGGCGCTCGAGCTGGTGGCCCACAAGCCTTCCCGCAGCTTTTTCCGCGATCGGGGCCGGGTCGGCACCATTTGTCGAGACCACTGCTTCGCTAACGGGCTGGTCATGCGGGCGGTCCGGGACACCATGATCATTTCGCCGCCGCTGGTCATCAGCCGCGCCGAGGTCGACGAGCTCATCGACAAGGCCCGGCGTTGTCTCGACCTGACCGCCCGGGACATTGGCCTCCAGGGTGCTTCCTGAACGGCCCGGGGTTGGTATAGTTGGAGGGTCAGGGGACAAGGTCGCCGTGTCGGCGACACAACCAGGAGCAACCATGAAGAACCCGGAATTGAAAATATTGGCCGTGATGGTGGCCGTGACGCTGGGCGTCGCCGGCTGTGGCAAGAAGGATGACGCCTCTGGTGCTGGCGAGGAGCCGGTGCTGAACGTCTACAACTGGTCGGATTACATCTCCGACAACGCCATCGGCGACTTTGAGGCGGCCACGGGCATCAAGGTCACCTACGACATGTTCGATTCCAATGAGGTACTCGAGACCAAGCTGCTGGCCGGCAGCACGGGCTATGACATCGTCGTGCCCTCGGCCTCCTTCCTCGAGCGGCAGATCAAGGCGGGCGTATTCATGCCGCTCGACAAGTCCAAGCTGCCGAACCTGGCCAACATGGACCCCGAGATCATGGCCCGGGTCGCGGCCCACGATCCGGACAACACCTACGCCGTGCCCTACCTGTGGGGCACCACCGGCATCGGTTACAACCCGGACAAGGTGAAGGAAGTGCTGGGCACCGACACCATTGACAGCTGGGCAGCCATCTTCGAGCCCGACAACGCGGCCAAGCTGGCCGAGTGCGGCCTGGTCATGCTGGATGCGCCCACCGAAGTCTTCGATTCGGCGCTCATCTACCTGGGCAAGGATCCCAACAGCGAGAGCGAGGAAGACCTCAATGCGGCCAAGGAGCTGCTGATGAAGGTCCGGCCGCACGTCCGCTACTTCCACTCCTCGAGCTACATCGACGACCTGGCCAACGGCGAGATCTGCGTAGCGCTGGGCTGGAGCGGTGACATCTTCCAGGCTCGCGACGCGGGTGCCGAGGCCGAAACGCCGGTGACTGTCGCTTACTCCATCCCGAAGGAAGGCGCGATCATGTGGTTCGACATGATGGCCATCCCAGCCGATGCCAAGCATCCGGACAACGCGCATCAGTTCATCAACTACATGATGGATCCTGCCGTGATCGCCGGGATCACCAACTACGTGGTGTACGCCAATGGCAACGCGGCTTCCTTCGAGCTGATCGACGAGGAAACCCGCAACGACCCGGCGGTCTATCCGACTCCGGAGGTGAAGGCGAAGCTGTTCGCCTCGCTGGCCGAGAGCGAGGACTACACGCGGCTTTCCACCCGTGCCTGGACCAACGTCCAGACGGGCCAGTAAAGCCGCGGTGAGCATTCCCCTGCCGGTCGTGTGACGACCGGCAGGGGTGATCCTGCGAGGGGGTCGCGGGGATGGCTGAAACACGTCCGGACAAGAAACTCGAGCCCTGGCGCGACCGGGACATCCAGCCGTACATCCGCATCGAGCGGGTCACCAAGAACTTTGGTGACTTCACTGCCGTCGATGACGTCTCGCTGGATATTTATCGGGGCGAGATCTTTTGCCTGCTTGGGGCCTCTGGCTGCGGCAAGACCACCTTGCTGCGCATGCTGGCGGGCTTCGAGCAGCCGAGTTCCGGCCGAATTGCCATCGATGGGGCGGATATGGCCGGCATCCCGCCCTACCGCCGGCCGGTCAACATGATGTTCCAGTCCTACGCGCTGTTCCCGCACATGACGGTGGCGCAGAACGTGGCCTTCGGCCTCAAGCAGGACCGCCTGCCCAAGGGCGAGATCCGTGACCGGGTGGCGGCCATGCTCGAGCTGGTCAAGCTCACCGCCCTCGGCGGGCGCAAGCCTCATCAGCTGTCCGGTGGCCAGCGCCAGCGGGTGGCTCTGGCGCGCTCGCTGGTCAAACAGCCCAAGCTGCTGCTGCTGGACGAACCGCTTGGCGCGCTGGACCGCAAGCTGCGCGAGCACACCCAGTTCGAACTGGTGAACATCCAGGAGAAGCTTGGGGTCACCTTCGTGGTGGTGACCCATGACCAGGGGGAGGCCATGACGCTGGCCTCGCGGATCGGCGTCATGGATCACGGCGAGATCATCCAGGTGGGTACGCCCAGCGACATCTACGAGTATCCCACGACCAAGTTCGTCGCCGACTTCGTTGGCTCGGTGAACCTGTTCGAGGGCCGGCTGGTGGAAGACGAGCCAGATCACGTGCGGGTCGAATGTCCGGAACTGGGCGGCTGTTTCTACGTCGATCACGGCGTGAGCGCGCCGCCGGCGGCCACGGTGTGGGTAGCACTACGACCTGAGAAAGTCTTCATTTCACGCGAGTCTCCCGGCCCGGGTCCGGATAACCAGGTGCCGGGCATCATCAAGGAAATCGCCTACCTCGGCGACCTGTCCGTGTACCTGGTGCAGTTGCCTACGGGCCGCATGCTGCGGGTCACCCGCCCGAACGTGCGCCGACAGGATGCGGCCTTCGACCGGCTGACCTGGGATGAGCAGGTCTGGCTCAGCTGGGAGGCCTCCAGCCCGGTGGTGGTGACCCAGTGAGGCCGGTGTCTGCGGGTCGCTGGGCAGTCATCAGCCTGCCTTATCTGTGGCTGCTGCTGTTTTTCCTGGTGCCCTTCATCATCGTCTTCAAGATCTCGCTGTCCGACATACGCCTCGGCATGCCGCCCTACCAGCCCATGCTGCAGTGGGTCGAGGCGCAGGTGGTGAACATCCAGGTCAATCTGGGCAACTACGCCTTCCTGCTGGAGGATCCGCTTTACCGGAATGCCTACCTGCACTCCATCAGTACCGCGGCGATCTCTACCCTCCTGTGCCTGTTGATCGGTTATCCAATGGCCTACGGCATCGCCCGCACCGACAAGTCCTGGCGCAACCTGCTGTTGATGCTGGTGATGCTGCCGTTCTGGACCTCCTTCCTGCTCCGCGTCTACGCCTGGATCGGCATCCTTAAGAACAACGGGCTGATCAACAACCTGCTGATGGGCATGGGCCTGATCGACCAGCCCATTGTGATGCTGCAGACCGACTTCGCCGTGTACATCGGCATCGTCTATTCCTATTTGCCGTTCATGGTGCTGCCCCTCTACGCGACGCTCGAGAAGCAGGACATCACGCTGCTGGAGGCTGCGGCCGACCTCGGCTGCCATCCGGTCAGGGCCTTCCTGACCATCACCCTGCCGCTGTCCATGCCGGGCGTGGTGGCCGGCAGCCTGCTGGTGTTCATCCCCGCAGTCGGCGAGTTCGTCATTCCGGCCCTGCTCGGCGGGCCGGATACGCTGATGATCGGCAAGGTGCTGTGGAATGAGTTCTTCCAGAACCGCGACTGGCCGGTGGCCAGCGCGGTGGCGATCGCCATGCTGTTGCTGCTGGTGGTGCCAATCATGCTGTTTCAGCTGGCCCAGGGCCGTCAGGCGGGGGGGCACCCGTGATCGGGCGGCGCTCGTTCCTCATCACCACGTTGATGTCCTTCGGCTTTGCCTTCCTGTACATCCCGATCCTGTCGCTGATCGTGTACTCGTTCAATGAGTCCAGGCTGGTCACGGTCTGGGCCGGCTTCTCGACCAAGTGGTACGGAGAGTTGTTCCAGAACGAGCAGGTGCTAAATGCCGCCAAGCTGTCGTTGGAGGTGGCTGCGATCAACGCTACCGGAGCGGTCATCCTGGGCACCCTGGCTGGTTTCGCCTTGTCGAGATTCAGGCGCTTCCGCGGACGGACACTGCTGACTGGCATGACTTCCGCGCCACTGGTGATGCCCGAGGTCATCACCGGGCTGTCGATGTTGCTGCTGTTCGTGGCGATGGAGCAGGCCTTCGGCTGGCCGTCGGGGCGAGGCGTGACCACCATCACCATTGCCCACATTACCTTTTCCATGGCCTACGTCACGGTGGTGATCCAGTCACGGTTGGCCAGCCTGGACGTGTCGCTGGAGGAGGCGGCCATGGACCTCGGCGCCAAGCCGTGGAAGGTATTCATGGTCATCACCCTGCCCATCATATTCCCGGCCATTCTGGCCGGCTGGCTACTGGCCTTCACCCTGTCCTGGGATGACCTGGTCATTACCAGTTTCGTGTCTGGACCCGGTTCCAGCACCCTGCCTATCGTGATCTTTTCCAAGGTCCGGCTGGGCGTAAGCCCCGACATCAATGCGCTGGCTACCATCATGGTGGGCATCGTGGCCGTTGGCGTAGTGGCTACCGGGCTCTACCTTCAGCATCAGGAGCGCCGGCGGGAACGCGACGTGCAGGCGGCCCTGGCCAGCAACGGTTAGCGCATGGAACTTCTGGGTATCGATACGGGCGGGTCCAGCCTGAAGGCGGCTTCGGTCGACGTCACGACGGGCGTGTTGACCTCACCCGTCCTCAGCTTCCCCACCCCGGCGCCTGCCACGCCTGCTGCCATCGGCGGGGTGGTTCGGCAGATCGTGCAGGCCTTTCCGGCACAGGGTGGTCCGGTGGGCTTCGCCTTTCCGACCGTGGTGTCGGGAGGGGTGGCGAGAACCGCCGCCAATGTGGATCGCAGCTGGGTCGGCACTGACGGTGTGCGCCTGATCAGGGAGGCCACCGGCAGACCGGCTGCCTTCCTGAACGATGCGGACGCGGCGGGGCTGGCCGAAATCAGGGTAGGGGCTGGTAGTCGACACGCCGGCACCGTGGTGATGCTCACCTTCGGCACCGGGATCGGTAGCGCCGTTTTCCATGACGGGCACCTGTTGCCCAACACGGAGTTCGGACACATGGAGATCCGTGGCATGGAGGCCGAGCATCGCGCCTCCGGCCGGGTGCGTACGGTAGAGGGATTGTCCTGGCCGGAATGGAGCGAGCGCGTTAGCGAGGTCCTGCACCGCTTCCATCAGCTCCTCTGGCCCGACCTCTTCATCCTGGGTGGCGGGGTCGTCGAAAACTGGGCCTCCTTCGGGCCACTGCTGGACTCCCCGACACCGGTGGTGCCTGCCGAACTCGGCAATACGGCGGGTATCGTCGGCGCCGCCCTCGCGGCCGCCGAACTCTAGCGGCCCTACCCTTTGGGTCCACAAACTGCGGACTGGATCACCGCGGGCGCGGTGCTGGCTGGTGCACGATGGAACCCGTTTGGACATATCCTGCGGAGGACCACGTGAGTGCTACGGAGACCCAACGGGTGTTGCCCATCGAGGGCGTCATCCGCAACGAGCTCGCCGAACTGGTCCGCGACAGCGAATTGTCCGTGCCCTCGCTGCCCGAGACCGCCACCGGCCTGATGGGTCTGACTGGCGTCTCGGATACAGCGATCTCCAAGGTCGTCGCTGCAGCTGAACGTACGCCCTTGTTGCGTGAGCGGGTGCTGCGCGTGGCCGCCTTTGCTGCTCAGCGCGAGGCCAGCGGTTTTTCCTCAGTACATGAAGCGATCGCGCACCTCGGCACCGCCGAGGTTGCCGACATCGTGCTGACCGCCATGGTTCATGGTCGCCTGTTCGACGACAAGCGCTGCGCGGTGGTCGCCGTGGACGCATGGCGTCGCTCGATCGCCACCGCGATCTGGTCCCGCGAGATCGGTGCCGTTTCGCGTCGGGGTGACGAGTACACCTATCTCGGCGGCCTCCTGCACGACATCGGCCAGCACGTTGCCAAGCTGGCTTGCGCCTGGTCGGCAGTGCGCCTGGGGCTCGATCCCGAGGATGCCGATACTGAAAACGCGGCGCTGGAGCACGGACAGCACTTCACCTGGGTCATCTGCGGTCAGTGGCCATTGCCCGGAGCGGTGATCGAGGCGGTGAGGGACTGGGCGTCATGGACGCCTGACGAGGGCCAGCCTGGTAATGCGGCCGTGGTCCAGCTGGCTCATTACCTGGCGGAAATCGCCTATGAACAAGGGCCGGAACTGACTCGCGAGGCCCTGGCGGGCAAGCCCCTGCTCGACACGCTGCGCATCAGTCCCGATCGTTTCAATGCGCTGCTCAGCCGCGCTGAGTGGGTCAAGGCTCAGGCTGCCGCTTATTGACCTAGCGCCTCGGCGAAGACCTTCGGGTCGAAGCCGAGGGTCACCTGATCCGGTCGCCACTCTACCGCTGGGCGTCGAATGGCACTGGGGTAGGCCTCCAGCAGCGCCAGCATTCGCGACCTATCGAGCTTGTCTCGGGCTGGTTCGGGAATCTTGCGCCAGGTGGTCCCGCGGGTATTGGCCAGTCGCTCCCAGCCCAGCAGGTCCGCCCATGCCTTGAGGCGATCGACGGGCACGCCGGATTTCCTGTAGTCGTGGAATGAGTAGTCGACCCCGTGCAGGTCCAGCCACGCCAGTGCCTTTTTTACGGTGTCGCAATTCCTGATGCCGTAGACGATGGTGGTCATTTCTTGAGGCGCTCCAGGCTGATGCAGGCCAGCACGCAGGCACAGGCGCTGGCGCCGAGTACGCCACCCCAGCCAACCAGCGTGGTTTGCAGGCCTAGCAGCAGTATGCCAAGGACGGCTCCCACAGTGGCGATCCTGCCCAGGCTGGCGATGCGGGCAGGGGGGGTCATGCCCACGAAGCTGCCGGCAAACCAGGCGGCGGCCAGTGAGGGTGCGAGCCCCGGCCCTGCTGGCAGGGTGAGCAGGCTGAACAGCGCCGTGGGCAGGGCGCTGGCTGCGACGATCGACCAGCCCGCGCGGGCAAGGCTGCCGGATGATTGCCACCCAGCGTGCTGCTGAGAAATACGGCCGCGGCGGCGCCGAGGAAGCCGGTCAGGCCCATCTTGCCACCCACACCTGACCAGGTTTGAGACGTCGCCGACCAGATGAGCCCGGCGAGCAGACCCGCAAGCCACGCCCATGGAGCGCCGTGCAGGACGGCCTCTGCGCTGGTTCCGGCGAAGACTCCTACATAGAACGGCGCCAGCAGGGCGGCTGCCGTTGGCAGGCCCAGGAAGGGCAGTGCGGAGGCCACACTGCCGGCCACCGATCCGGCCAGCGCAGCGGGCAGTCCGGCACCGCCTACCAGCAGGTGTCCGGCGGCAGCGCCCGAGAGGGCAGCGCCCAGCGCGGGCAAGGATGGACGCTGCCATGCCCTCGATTCATGCCGCAACGCCCAGGCGCCCCCCAGGCACAGGATGAGGATCGGAATGTATATCAGGCCACGAACACCACTCCGATGGACGCCGCAGGATCACGGGGGTATGTTTCGCGCCATGGCCGCTACCCCAGACTACTCCCGTATCCCTCCGTTGCCCGATTCCGTGTTCGTGGCACCGTTACGCAAGCCTGATGCTCTGGGAGCGGACTGGCTGGAGGGAGCGCAACGCCGGTACACCGCGGACGAGCACTGCATCTGGGACGAACTCTACGAGCGCCAGATGAAGCTGGTGGCGGGTCGTGCCTGTGGGGAGTTCCTGCACGGTCTCGATCGCCTCGACCTGCACCGCGGGGGCATCCCTGATTTCGACCAGGTCAGCGAGGAACTGCGCAGCCTGACCGGTTGGACGGTAGTGCCGGTGCCCATGCTGATCCCCGATCACGTGTTCTACTATCACCTTGCCAATCGGCGCTTCCCCGCCGGTAATTTCATCCGCACGCGGGAGCAGTTCGAGTACATTCAGGAGCCCGACGTGTTTCATGACGTCTTCGGGCATGTGCCGCTCCTGACGGACCCGGTGTTCGCGGATTACATGGAGGCCTACGGCCGGGCGGGTTGGAAAGCGCTCAAGTACAATCGGCTGAAAGCGCTGTCCGCCCTGTACTGGTATACGGTGGAATTCGGCTTGATCCTCGAGGCCGGGCAGCTGCGCATCTACGGTGCGGGCATCCTTTCCGGACCTACCGAGACGGTCTTTGCGCTGGAGGGGGCCTCGCCCAACCGTATTCACCTGAATGTTGATCGCGTCATGCGCACCGATTACACCATCAGCGACCTGCAGGCGACCTACTTCGTGATCGAGTCCTTCCGTGAGCTATTTCACCTGACCGAGCAGCGGGGCTTTGAGCCTATCTACGAATCCCTGGCGCCGGCCTTCCAGTACGCCAGGACCGCAGCCCTCGATACCGACCACATCTACCACCGCGGCACCCAGGAATACGAGTTGCGGGGAGGGCGCGGTTCGGGCGCGCGGCCCGTTTGAAACCGGTGGATGGCTTCGCCGGGACGCCCCTGCGGGGCGCCAAGGTGACCGATTTTCATGCTGCCGAGGTGGGGCGGCGGGCTGCGCGTCGTGCCGCAGCGGGACTGCCGGTGGTGCCCATGCATTACGGCCAGCCCTCCTGCGGGGCGCCGCCTGCGGCGATCGCGGCGGCCCACCGCGTGCTGGACGCGGACCCGCTTGGCTATTTCGAGTCTGAGCCGCTGATCGGAAAGATTGCCCGTCACTACCGGTCGGCCTATGGACTCGAAGTCGACCCGGCCCGCATCCTGCTCACCGCTGGCGCCAGTGCCGGGCTGGTGGCGGCCTATGCGTGCCTGTTTCGGCACGGTGATCGGGTCGCCATGACCACCCCGGGCTACCCTGCCTACCGCAATGCGCTGGTCGCGCTGGGCCTGCAGCCGGTGGAGCTGCGGACCGCCGCAGCCCGGGGCTATCAGCTGGAGGCCGCGGACCTGGACGCGCTGCAGCCCGCGCCGGAGGGGCTCCTGCTGGCCAGCCCCGCCAACCCGACCGGCGCCATGCTCGATCTGGATCACTTCATGGCGCTGGCGAGCGCCTGCCGTCGCCGCGGCATCCAGCTCATCTCGGACGAGATCTATCACGGCATGACCTTCGGCCAGCGGGCGGTCTGTGCGCTCGAGGTTGAGCCCGAGGCGGTTGTGGTCAACAGCTTCTCCAAGCTCTACCGGATGCCGGGCTGGCGCCTTGGCTGGATGGTCGTGCCGCAGCGCTGGGCCAGGACGATCAATGCTTGCCTGATCAATTTTTTCCTGACGCCCTCGACGCTCGCCCAGCATGCGGCGTTGGCCGTGATGGACGAAACCGAAGACCTGCAGCGCTGGGTCGAGGTTTACCGCGGCAACGGTAGTCGTCTGCTGGAGGGCTTGCGCTCGCTGGGCATCACCAGCATACATCCACCCGAGGGCGCCTTTTACCTCTACGCTGAGGTCGGTCACCTGACGCGAGACAGCCTGCAGTTCTGCCTGCGGGCAGTGGAAGAGGCCGGGGTGGCGCTGGCGCCCGGCGTGGACTTCGATCCCGTCGAGGGCCATCGCTACATCCGGTTTTCCTTCGCCGTGTCCCCCGCACAGGTGGAACAGGCGCTGGCCAGCCTCGCGGCCTGGCTGCCTGGTTATCGCGACCTGCCGGACTACGCGAGGAGGCAGTGATGAGCATTCCAAACGCTGGCCACCAGTACGTCCTGGCGTTGTCCTGTCCCGATGCCACCGGCATCGTCGCCGCAGTAACGGCCTTTATCGCGGCACGGGGCGGGACCATTACCGAGGCGGCCCATTTCGTCGACGAGCACTGTGAACGCTCGTTCATGCGCACCAGCTTTCGGGGTGATGCCCTGCCGGATCAGCAGGGGCTGGTCGAGGCTTTCCGGCCGGTGGCCGAGCAATTCCGCATGGACTGGCAATTGCACGAGGCGGACACCAAATGCCGCGTGCTGATTGCGGTATCCAGGGAAGGGCACTGTCTCAACAGTCTCTTGCACCGATGGAGCATCGGCGTGATGCCCATCGACGTGGTGGGAGTGATATCGAATCACGATACCCACCGGAGCCTCACTGAATGGTATGGCCTGCCGTTTCATCACTGTCCCATCGAAGGTGGTGACAAGAAGGGGCAGGAGTCACGGATTCTCGCGCTGTTCGAAGATGCCCGTGCCGACCTGCTGGTGCTGGCGCGTTATATGCAAATACTGAGCGATAGCGCCTGTCAGCAACTGGCCGGGCGGTGCATCAACATCCATCATTCATTCCTGCCGGGCTTCAAGGGCGCCAGGCCCTACCACCAGGCCTACGAGCGGGGCGTTAAGGTCATCGGCGCAACTGCCCACTACGTAACCCCGGACCTCGACGAGGGCCCGATCATCGAGCAGGGTGTCGAGCGCGTGGATCACACCATGTTGCCGCCAGACCTTGTGGAAATTGGCCACGATCTGGAAAGCGTGGTGCTCAACCGCGCAGTGCGCTGGCATGCGGAGCATCGTATCTTCACGGCAGGTACGCGCACGGTGGTGCTGCGCTCATGAGCCCCGCATCGGCAGCGCCGTCGACTCCTTCACAACGGTGACGGCAATCGAGGAATTGACCGACTGCACGTTGGCGATCTTCGACAGGTGATCCAGGAAGAACGACTCGTACTCCTTCATGTCGTGGACCACCACCTTCAGGAAGAAATCCCACTCGCCGGTGAGCGTGTAGCAGTCCAGCACCTCGGGGCGGTTGCGGATGGCCTCATCGAACTGGGCGATGGCATCGCGGCCCTGGCTGGCGAGGCGGACGTGGACGAAGACCAGCACGTCGAGGCCGAGTTGGGCCCGATCGAGCAAGGCCACGCGCTGGCGGATCACGCCCGCCTGCTCGAGTTGCTGGATGCGACGCCAGCAGGTGGTGGTCGACAGGCCGAGTCGTCCTGCCAGCTCGGCCGCGGAGAGGGTGCCATCCACCTGCAGGGCGGCGAGGATCCCGCGATCAAGCTCGTCCAGGTCAAGTTGAATTATTTTTTTCATATAAAAGCAAATAAATGAAATTAAGTTTCGTATTTTTGCACTACAGGATAATGAAAACAACATCCTGAGGTCGCGCGCCTTAAGCTGACCGCTCCCTGACGCGCCACACGGGGTCACCATGCGTCCCTCACGACTACACGTTCCTCGTTACCACGCCGGGCCCGGCGAGGTGGCCGATTTCAGTTATCTCAGGCTCTCACCCGCTGGAGAGGTCCAGCGACCGGACGTCAACATCGCCGCTGCCGAGGTGGCGTCGATGGCCAATCAGCTCATCCGCGTGCTGGACGACCAGCACCAGGCCGTAGGCCCCTGGCACCCGCACCTCGAGCCCGAGGAACTGCAGGTCGGACTGCGGCACATGATGCTCACGCGCACCTTCGACGACCGCATGCAGCGCATGCAGCGGTCCGGGAAGATCAGCTTCTACATCCGCTCCCTGGGCGAGGAGGCCATCGGCGTGGCCCAGGGCATGGCCTTGAGGCCCAGTGACATGCTGTTCCCGGCCTACCGTCAGCAGGGACTCTACATGGTCCGCGGTCGCCCTCTGGTCGACCTGATTTGCCAGCTGCTGTCGAATACGCGCGACATGTGCAAGGGTCGCCAGCTGCCGATCATGTATCACTGGCGCGACGGCAACATCTTCTCGATTTCGGGCAACCTGGCCACCCAGTTTCCCCAAGCCGTGGGTTGGGCCATGGCGGCCGCCATTCAGGGTACCGATGACGTCGCCGCCACCTGGATTGGTGAGGGGTCCAGCGCCGAGGCGGATTTTCATCACGCCATGCTGTTCGCCTCCGTGTATCAGGCGCCGGTGATCATGAACCTGGTTAACAACCAATGGGCCATCTCCACCTTCCAGGGTTTCGCGGGCGGCGAGAACCAGACCTTTGCCAGCCGGGGCCCCGGCTACGGCATCGCGGGACTGCGGGTCGATGGCAACGACTTCCTGGCCGTGCATGCGGTCACCCGTTGGGCGGCGGAGCGCGCGCGGAATGGCCATGGACCCACCCTCATCGAGCACGTCACCTATCGGGCCGCTGCCCATTCGACCAGCGACGATCCCTCGCGCTACCGGCCCCGGGACGATTACGAACGCTGGCCGCTGGGTGATCCGGTGGAACGCCTGAAGGGTCACCTGATCGCCATCGGTGAATGGTCGGAGGACAGGCACTCCGCGCTGGCGGCCGAACTGGAGGGGCAGGTCTCCTCGGCGTGGAAGGAGGCCGTCACCTACGGCACCCTCAACGAAGCGCCGCGCCTCGATCCCCACCTGATGTTCGAGGATGTCTTCAAGGAGATGCCCGAGCATCTCAAGCGGCAGGACGCCGAGCTGCGCGCCGAACGGGAGGGGGGCTGACCATGGCACAGATGAACATGATCCAGGCCCTCAACTCGGCCATGGACATCATGCTCGGCCGTGATCCCAAGGTGGTTCTGCTGGGTGAGGATATCGGCTACTTTGGGGGTGTTTTTCGCACCACCGACGGCCTGCAGCGGAAGTACGGTCCGCACCGGGTGCTGGATACCCCGATTGCCGAGGGCGGCATCGTGGCCGCAGCCATCGGCATGGGGGTCAACGGCCTGCGGCCGGTGGCCGAAATCCAGTTCGCGGACTACATTTATCCGGCCTACGATCAGATCGTCAGCGAACTGGCCAGGTTGCGTTACCGCAGTGCCGGCGAGTTTTTTGCGCCGGTTACCATCCGTACGCCCTGTGGCGGCGGTATCCGGGGCGGCCAGACCCACTCGCAGAGCCCCGAGGGCATCTTTGCCCACGTGTCCGGACTCAAGGTGGTGATGCCCTCCAACCCTTACGACGCGAAGGGCTTGCTGATCTCGGCCATCGAAGATGACGATCCGGTGATCTTCTTCGAACCCAAGCGAATCTATAACGGGCCCTTCGATGGCCAGCCCGACCAGGCGGCGGTGCCCTGGAGCGCCCACCCGAAGGGCGAGGTGCCGGATGGCTATTACAAAGTCCCGATTGGCCGCTGCGAGATCGTGCAACCAGGCACGGAGGTGACGGTTGTCACCTACGGAACCATGGTCCACGTAGCGGTAGCGGCGGCCCGTGCAG
>Ga0222713_10004783_pt1 | contig 13438 bp, 23 predicted proteins | sample C33_649DmetaG_FD_165061 | JGI IMG/M metagenome (GOLD analysis project Ga0222713, IMG submission 165061) | Estuarine water microbial communities from San Francisco Bay, California, United States - C33_649D | ecosystem: Environmental > Aquatic > Marine > Unclassified | place: USA: California...
TTATCACGCTATTGAAGAAACACTTACAGTTGATGGTGCAGTTTCAACCAAATCATTTTTAAGAGTTTTTAGAGCCTTTGTTGCTTCAGCAGGTTCATTACAAACTAATAAAGGTGATGTGTTAGTATCAACAGGTGCTAGTGGAGGTGGTACTGTTCTTGCTGATATAGGAATAATTGGTACAGGTACTACCTTTGGTTTAGGTCAAACTCAATTAGCTTTATATACAATTCCAGCAGGCAAAACAGGATACTTATGTAATTGGAATGTTGGAATCGGTGCTTATAATAACAGTGCTACAGCAACATTATATACAAGAGAAACAGATAATGATTTAATTTTTAGAACAAGAGATATTATGGACATTCCAGGCGGACTTCATCAAAGAACATATACAGTACCGTTTGCTTTACCAGAAAAAACAGATATTGAAATTAGAGCAATCGCTACTACAGGTACAACTGTATCATCAGCATTTGATATAATTTTATATGATACACCAAGGACTATGTACGTAGGTAGTTAATGAAATCATTTTTAAATTTTATATCAGAAGCTAAAACAAAAAGAATTATAATGATAGGTGGACCTGGTTCAGGTAAATCAACCTATTCAGAAATTATTACAAAGAAGTTAGGCATACCTCATATCTACACAGGCGATATGATGAGAAAACTAGCACAACAAGATACACCAGATGGTCGTAAAGTAAAAGAATTATTGTCTAAAGGCGAGTTTGCGCCATTAAATATTGTTATGAAAGCAGTTAAAGATAGAGTTTCAAAACCAGATGCACAAAAAGGATATGTGTTTGACGGTTTTCCTCGTAACGTAGAACAAGCAGATATGATGAAAGAACAAAATATTGGTTACGATTATGTAATTAATTTACAAGTATCTGAGGAAGAAGTAGTAAGAAGATTAACTGCAAGAGGTAGAGCAGATGATAAACCAGAGATTATTAAAAATAGATTAAAAGTATATCATAGAGAAACCGCTCCATTACTTGATTACTATAAAGATGAAATTATAAACATTAAAGCTGAAGGTGGAACGCCTGAAAGTATAGCAAACGAAATAATTAAAAAAACAAAATGAAACATTTTAAAACTATATACGAAGAATATTTAACAGAAGGAGTTTATGATCCTGGTATATTTAAAGCTTTCTTTTTAGCAGGCGGACCAGGTTCAGGTAAAACTTTTGTAACACAATCTGCGTTTGCTGGTACAGGATTAAAAGTAGTTAATTCAGATAACGCATTTGAAAAAGGATTAAGACAAGCAAACCTTTCGTTATCAATGCCACCTGAAGAAGAATATTTTAGAAATTTAGTAAGACAAAAAGCAAAAATTACAGCGGCAACAGCATTAGATACATATGTTAATGGAAGACTAGGTTTAGTTATAGACGCTACAGGTAGAGATTATAATATAGTAAATAGACAACTTACTATGTTAAAGGCAATTGGTTATGATTGTTATATGGTGTTTGTAAATACAAGTTTAGATGTTGCGTTAGAAAGAAATAAAATAAGACAAAGATCAATACCAGATTATATTGTTAAGACAAGTTGGGAAGGTGTACAACAAAACATAGGTGCGTTTCAAAAAATATTTAAACCACAAAATATGTTAATCATTGACAATAATAGAAGTGAAAAAGAATTAGTTACAAATGTTTTAAATAGAGCTGCTAGATTTATTAGAAGTCATTTAAGAACTTCACCAAACAATTTAATCGCAAAAAATTGGATTGCAAGAGAATTAGAGGCAAAGAAAAGAATATGATAAAAAGTTTTAAAGAAAAATTTAATATCTTAGAAAGTATTATTGATATTCCAAGACGTACTTATGCTCCTGGAGTATTTGATGATGCTGATACAAAAAATCCAAAGATTAAATCAAGTGTAAAAAAATTAATAGATACACAATTAGATAATTTTAAAAAAGAATATCCTATCATTAAAGTGGGTTTAATTGGTTCTATCATAACAAAAAGATATAGAAACGATGCAGACTTAGACATTAATGTATTATTTGATGTACCAAAAGAAAAACAAGAAGAAGAAAGAACAAGATTATCTAAAAAATATCTATCTGCTTCCAATCCTGATAATATTCAAGGCAAAGAAATTCCAGGAACTAAACACCCAATTAACTTTTATTTTATTACTGATAAAAAAACTTATCAGGACCAAGAAGATAAAGCAGACGCTGTATTTGACATACAAACAAATAAATTTATAAAACGACCAGAAGATTTTGTTTTTGATCCAAACTTATATGTAAAAGAGTTTGAAAGAAAAGTACAAGAATTAGATGTAATAAAAGGCGAACTAAAAAGAGATATAATAGATTATGATGAATTAAAAGAATTACAACCTGATGATATTTTAAATTTACAAGACAAGATTAATGATAAGTTAGAAGAAATAGAAGATGGTATTAAAGATATTATTAAAGTAGGTGATGTTGTTGACGCTGAAAGAAGAGCTGCGTTTGACAAAGATATGACACCAGATGAGATAAGACAATTTGGTATTAAAAATAGATTACCTAAAAATGTAATTTACAAAATGTTAGAGAAGTATCACTATCTAAAATTCTACAAGAAGTGTAAAAAGATTTTAGATGATGGTGAAGTAACAGACGCTGAAATAGATTCATTAAAAGAAGCAAAAGGTAAGTCAATAGCATTTGCATTTGGAAGATTTAATCCTCCTACTATTGGACACGAAAAACTAATACAAAAAGTTGCAAGTGTACCAGCAGACGATTATAAAATTTACATTAGTCGTAGTCAGGATTCAAAAAAGAACCCATTAAATCCAAATGAGAAACTAAAAGTAATGAAAGATATGTTTCCTCGTTATGCAAATAAAATAGAAATCATACCTTCGAATATGGTTTTAGAGTTAGCAACAAAACTTTTTAATAAAGGTTATAGAGAAATAATAATGGTTGCAGGAAGTGATAGAGTAAGAGAGTTTGAAACAATATTAAAAAAATATAATAATATAAAATCACGTCACGGAATGTATAACTTTGATAAAATAAATGTAGTTTCAGCTGGAGAAAGAGACCCTGACGCTGAAGGAGCAGTAGGAATGTCAGCAAGTAAAATGAGAGACGCTGCTGAAAAAGGTGATATAAAAACGTTTAGTAAAGGCGTTCCATCATCATATAGAAACACATCAATTTTAATGAAAATGGTAAGACGTGGAATGAACTTAGCAGCACAAACAGAATTAGGAACATCAGGTAGTGTTGGCGCATATTTAGGATATAGAGAAAAACCTATTGTAAGTATGGAAGAGTTTGAACAACAACAAATAAGAGATTTATATGTTAGAGAAATGATCTTTAACATTAATGATAGAGTAAACTATGTCAAGGAAGACATACAAGGAATAATAAAAAGACGAGGTACAAACTATATTGTACTCGAAGACAATAATAATAATTTACATAAAGCATGGATATGGGATTGTATTCCTATTGCAGCGGATAGAGAAGCTGAAGTAAGAGAATATAATTTAGATGTTGATTATGGTTTTCAAGCCGTATCAAACATAGAAGAAGATTTAGATAAAACACCACAAGATAAAACTATTGGTAGTAAGAAACCTGGCACACAACCAAAGAAATATTACAAAGGTTTATCAAAAGATGTGAAGTCAAAAAGAGCAGATCACTTTAAAAAAGACAAATATAAAAAAGGCGATACAGATTATAAACCAGCGCCTGGTGATAAGAACGTTAAGACTAAACCATCAATACATACACAGAAATATAAAAAGATGTTTGGTGAATTAAAAAAAGAACTATCCGATGCTTGTTGGAAAGGATATAAACAAGTAGGTATGAAAGATAAAAATGGAAAACAGGTACCAAATTGTGTACCTGAAGCGTATGACATAGGGCACGATTATGCTCAACACGCTATAAAAACAACACCAGGACAACCTGGTTATGATCCCAATTATAAAGGGGGTGAATATAAACCAAGTAATCCAGACGATAATAAAAAAAGAGTTTACACAGATATTAAAAAAGGATTAATAGATAGAGAAAGTGTAAGTGAAAAAGATATAAAAGAATGGTCTTTATCGGATTCTACAATACATAAATATAGAGAAAGATATAAAGAACAATGGCGTTCTAAATTAGACGAAGTTGTTAAAAAAATGATGGAGAAAATTGATGTTAAGTTTTAGTGATTTTACAGATAGAATAAGTAAAGCTGTTCACTACCACGTAGAGAATAAAATACCTCTAGCGGAAAACATCTATCGTATTCATAGTGAAGAATTTTATAAGTTGTTTAGAGAAGCTAGAGAACTTTATAATGAGGGTATTTTAGAAGTTACTAGTGATTGGGATAAACAATTATTAGAAAGTGATATTGGTGAATTTGGTATTTACGAAGATCAAAAAGTACCATTAGATATACCAATACAAGAAGAAGAAAAAAATCCACCTTTGAATAAACCAAAGAGAGGTGGACCAAAAAAATTCTACGTCTTTGTAAGAGACGGTGATAAGATTAAAAAGGTGACTTGGGGCGACACAACAGGATTAAGTGTTAAACTTAAAAATCCAGAAGCTCGTAAGTCATTTGCTGCTAGACACAGATGTGACCAGCAGAAAGATAAAACAAAGGCAGCGTATTGGGCCTGTAATTTACCTCGTTATGCTAAGAGTTTAGGTATGAGTGGTGGTGGAAATTTTTATTGGTAATGGAAGATTTGTTAGATTATTACAAACCGTTTGATGATTTTGAAAAAAGTATTTACAAAAATGTATTTACTAGAGTCTTTAAAGAAAATATTAAAGACAAACAGTTGATATGGCACAAAGATAGAAAAGATCGGGTTGTCAAAGTGGTATATGGTACAGGATGGAAAATACAATATGATAATGAATTACCTACTGATTTAGAAATAGGTAAAAATTATTATATTAAAAAAGAGGAGTTTCACAGATTACATAAAGGTAATAGTGAATTAAAATTAGAGATAAAAGAATATGACTAAAACACTAAAAGAATTTAAAGAAAATTTAAAAGAGGCTACTGCTTCTCAAACTAATTTACAATACATTAGAGCAAAGACTTCTGGAAACGATCATTTTGAAACAAGAAGATATATTGCTGCTGAAATATTAAAAGATAAAAATTTAGCAGATGCTTATAAAGCTTTAGAAATGATACACAATAAATTTAATAGTATTATTGGTAATGATGCTATAACATTAAGACAAAAACTTGAAAGAGACTTACAAAGACAATTAAAACAAAAAGTATCCAATTGGGATGCTGTATGGAGCGCACTATAATGAGTAAATATAGACAAACAATGTTAGAAGCTTACAAAAAAGTAAAAGAACAAAACGATAAAGACCACGAAATTTCAATGGCGAGAGGTGAGTTAGAAGCTATCGCAGATAAAGCAACTCAACTATCAGCTGCATTACAAGGTAAATCAGATGAGGGTAATCCTTTAGAAGCTTGGGTACAATCTAAAATTACAAAAGCAAAAGACTATATCAATTCAGTTTCAGATTATATGATTTATAAACCCGAAGATGCTAAAGAAGAAGTACAAGAAGGATTTTCCGCTGATCTAGTTAAAAAGGCAAAAGAGATTGCTAAAAAGTTTGCTGATAATATGTCTAAGGCAGTTGATGAAATAGAAAAGATTAAAAAAGGTTTATCAAAAGATAAAGAAGTTTATTCAGCATTAAGACAATATAATGAAGAAAAAGAACTAGAAGAAGGTATAATGAAAGACATTTATACTATGGATAAAGATGGTTCTAGTGCTGAAGAAATAGCAAAAAGATTAAAAATCAAAGTCTCAGATGTTAAAAAAATATTAGGTGAACAAAAAGAAGTAAAACAACCAGTTGAAAAATCAGAAGTTAAAAAAGAAGATGATAAAGAATCTAAATTAGCTTCAAAAGATCAACAGATTGAAACATTAAAAGGACAAGTTAATTTACTAAAACAAAAGATTGAAAACGAAAAAAATAAAGCAGTCAAACCAGAACCAAATCCAAAGACTGGCGAAGTACCTTTAACAATAGGTGTTGCTTATAAAGAATTTAAAAAACAAGAATTAAAAAAAGAAGAAATACACCCTCACGCTAAAGAAATGGCAAAAGATGGTGTAAGTGCTGAAAAAATTAAAAAGATGCATCCAGAAATTACTGATGATGAATTAAAAAAAATCACAGAAGATACTTTAAAAGAGTTTACTTCTTCTATGATTAAAGATTTACAAAAGTCTTATGCTGATTTAAAAGGTAAAACAATGTCACCTGAAAAAGCAACTGCTCTTTCAAAACATTTAGATAGATTAGATGTACCTCAATTAAAACAATTAGTATCAGCAGACATACCTTTTATGTCCACTATTGCTAGAAACAAATTATACAAAAAGATAGGTAAGTTTGAAGAAAGAAGACTTTATATAGAATCTATCGCTGGTCTACAAAAGAAAGCAGATCAAAGCGGTATGCCATATTCTATATTAAAACAAGTATATGATCGAGGAATGGCCGCTTGGAAATCAGGCCATAGACCTGGCGCAAGTCAACAACAATGGGCATTCGCTAGAGTAAATTCATTCGTAACAAAATCCTCAGGAACTTGGGGAGGCGCTGATAAAGATTTAGCGGCTAAAGTAAAAGGGAGTAAATAAATGGGATACTTAAATACAAAACCAGGTAGTATTGAAGAAGTAGCTGCGAATATGAGTAAATACGCTGCTGAATCAGAATACCAAAATATGTTTAAAAAAGAATTAGAGAAAGCTGGAAAAGGTATTGGTGGAATGACGCCAAAAGAAAAAAAAGATTTCTTTAATAAAATAGATGCAAAATATAAAGCAAAAAATGAAGCGGTAAAAGAACCATACGCTGTTGGAATGGCTGCGGCTATGAAACAGACTGGTGACACACCACCGTTAAAGAAAGCTACAATTACTAAAGCACACGATATTGCTAAGTCAATTGAAAAAGATCAAAAAAAAGAAGAAGTAAAAGAAGAAGATTCTGTAAGTATGAAAAAGATAGATAAATTTCATACTAAATTAGATAAACTTGTTCACAAATCATTTGGTCATTCTTCTGATGAAAAAAAAGAAGAAGTAAAAGAAACACACTCTTTTGATACAAATAAGAAAAACGAAAAACAAAAAGCAACTGGTGGTGAAAAAGATATTATTGATCCAGCACCAGAGATGAAAAAAGAATCTATGTTAGACGCTATTAAAAACGTTTGGCAGATGTCAGCCGAAGAATTAGATAAGATCAAAACTGAAGCGAAGTATATGAAATCTCAAAGAATGAGTAAATACAAAGCTGAAAAAGATGAGAAGAAAAAAGGTATGGCTGATACAGGTTCACAAGCAACTACTGTTAATACAGAACCAAACGTAGATTACACTAATTAATAATACACTACAATACTAGCTACTTTACCACTTGACAAAGGGCTAGTATTGTGTTATTATAGTTATACACTATGAAAAACTTACCAAGAATATATTGCGATATGGACGGTGTTCTTTGTGATTTTAAAAAAGCCGCAGAGAAAGTAACTGGTATGTCTATTGAAAAATGGTCAAGTGAAAATAAAGAAAAAAAATGGGGACCTATTAAAAATACTCCACGTTTTTGGCACACACTTCCTTGGATGCCAGGTGGACGACAGCTTTGGTCTTTTATATCAACATACAAACCTCACATATTATCAGCTTACGTAGAAGAAAGTTTTGATCCTAATTGTATACCAGGTAAAACATTTTGGGCAAAGACAAATTTAGGATTGGGAATTAATCGAATTAATCTTGTTAAAAGAGTACAAAAACAAAACTACGCTAAAGTCGCAGGTCAACCTGCAATTCTAATAGATGATTATGAAAAGAATACAAGACAATTTACCGATAGAGGTGGTATAGGTATTCATCATACATCAACATCTAATACAATAAATCAATTAAAAAAACTAGGTTTCTAGTCCCTCCGTTATATAAATATTGTTAATATATTAAGAAATTGAGTACCTTAAATAACAATTAACATAGGGAGAGAATACAATGGCAAGTTGGGGAAAAGCAGACGCTTATACAAGCGCACCTTTATGGGCACTAATGCAAGTAAATTTAGCGCCTACACTAGCAAATATGGGTCCAGTGGACTCAGCAGCAGTTGTCAAATTATTTGAGAACGCTGAAGCAGACGACTTTGTAACTAACGTTACGATTGGTCTATTTAACTACGCAGATGGCGAAGTACCAGCAGGTGCTGGACACGCTGGTTGGAACTTAAAAGTAACAGGTTCTGGCGGTAGAACAGGTAGAAATCAATACGAAACATTAGTAGCATTAACAGACGCTGCGTAATAATTAATTATTATATGAGGGCGCCTTTGAGCGCCCTTATATATACTATATGAGAAAATTGATCTAGGCATTACCTAGAGTAGCATTCCCGAAAGGGTTAACAGGAGATAAAAATGGCAGATAAAAAAATAACGGCGTTGACCGATCTCGGTGACGCATTAGCAAGTGCTGACTTATTCCACGTAGTGGACGATCCGTCAGGCACACCAATCAATAAAAAAATATCAGCAGAAAACGTGTTTAACAACATACCTTCTTGGTTAGGTTTAGCACAAACTGCACAATCAATAACAGCAGATGGTTCAACAGCAACAGCAGTTAACGTAACTACTGCAGTAACTTTAATCAATGCTTCATCAGCAACTCATACTGCGGCTTTAGCAGATGGTTCAGATGGACAAGTTAAAACAGTAATTTGTACAAGTGGTGGTAATAATATCACAATTACTCCAGCAAATTTTGATGGAACAAATACATCTTTTGTTTTAAACGCAACAGGTGACACTATTACATTAATGTTTAAAAACTCTAAATGGTATGTAATTGGTGGAAATAGTTATACATTAGCATAATATTGATTGGAGTAAATTATGAGTATTGAAAAAAATACATTATTAAATGAAAAGGAAGTTTTGGTAAAAGATTTTGAAACTTTACAAAACAGAATAAAACAAGTTGAAAAAGATTTGGGTACTATGAAAAGTAATTTAAATGCTGTATATGGTGCCATACAACAAATTGATAAGTTATTAAAAATTGTTGATGATAATTCTAATAATGAATTACCAAAAGAAAAACAACAAGCATTAAACATAGCAACAAGTTAGTATGAAAAGATTTAAAACTTTTAGTTTAGAAGAAGATGTAAAAGAATTTGAAGAAGATTTATTAGGAGAAGTTACTCCAAATACGTCTGACGCAATGAAACGTTATAAAGCTGGTAAAGCTGGTTTTACTGATAAGTCACATTTAAAAGCAAAGGGATTAATACCTAGAGCTGATGGAACTAAAAGAAAATCTGAAAAATACAAATAAGAGGAGAACAATGAAAACTTTTAAACAACATATAAAAGAAGGTATGTCACCGTTAGGTGTTGGAGTTAATACTTCAAACGCAGTTGAAGATAGCGCACTTGGAACACATAATATTGACAATCCTGAAATTTTAAAAAGAGTTAACGCTTTCGTTGGTTCTATTGCAGATCAGGAATATATAAAACCTCAACACGCAGTAGATACATTGAGAGAAAAGTTAAGTAGAATAGGTCTTACAGTTTCACCAGTCACAATGACAGGAGAAAAAGGTAAGGTAACAGCTGAAGTGAAGCAATTCGGTGGAAGATTTGGTAAAGACACTGATGGGTCCGATATTAATGATGATGGTATATCTCATAAAAAACAAGGTGGTTTGAAACTAGAAGTTAGTTACGAAACACTTAAAAACGGAACATCTAAGGTCTACGCTAAATTAGTGTAGTCAATGTTCAAAGAGATTACGAAAGATAATTGGTTGTTGTTCGCACAACACTATTATGACAATCCTACTTTACAAAAAGAGCAGGAATTTTATGATGATCTTAAAAGATTTAAATATCTTAAAAGACTCTTTCGTAAATATAGAATAACAGGTAAGATTAAAGTACGATTAGCAGTTAATCATATAATAGTTTTACAAAATGTTTTTGGTGTAGAAGCAGCAGTAACTTTATTATTATATAAAATAGATAAAGTATATTGGTCATCATTGAAAACAGTTTTAGATTATCTAGGTTATCTCTATTCTCACGAGCTTGATAATATTAATGTAGACCTTAAAATAAAAAAGTTATTAGAGAAACTATAATGGCAAATAGAGCAATTGATTTATTGATCGCATATAGGGTTGTTAAACTTCTTGTAACACCTTTTGAAAAACAAGAGGCGTTTAAAAGAGGTATAATAGACAAAGATGGAAATGTATTGAAAAAATATAATACATTAACTACAACCCAAGACAAACAGTCATACACAATATTACATAGATTTGTTTTTAATTTAAAAAGAATTTTAACAAAAGTAGGTTTAGGTGGTAGACTTGGTTCTTTTGCTGTTGCATTAGGTTTATTATTAAAAGAAAATAAAGAGTATGAACAATATAAAACACTCATTGAAAGTGCAGTTATTTCATACTTAAAAGAAAGTAATCAATACGATCAACTTTTAATTGAACAAGGTGAAGTTAAACCTGTATATGAACAAGAACCTTTAATGACTTGTTTTGGAATTGATGTTTATGAAAGAAATGGTCAACTATATTCGGAGGACGATTATGCCAAAACATTATAAAGAAATGATGGACGAGATAATTAATAAAATAGAAGAGGACGCACCAGCGAATGCTGCTGGTTCAGGAAACGTTGCTGGTATAGGCGTTGGTCCTGATGGTGAGCCTGGAGTGAACCCCATTAAAGCTATGAAAAGAAAAAAAGAAAATGAAAAAGAACAAGAAAAAATATCTAAGAAAATAGGTAATCTTGTTAAAGAAAATAAAGATAATAATAATATCATTCTTAAACAAATTTTAGATACTATTGACAAAGTTGAATTAAAGATAGATGAAAAAAATGGTATTGAAAACAAAATAGAAGTGATTGAAGAAAAAGAATATAAAACGTTTAGAGAAAAGTTTAATGCCTAAATCATTTAAAGAATATCTTGGATTACCTACAATTATGATTGGTGGATTAGATAGTTACCACCCTATTGCTAGTCTTGGTGATTCACCACCTAAAGATCAAGGTAGTAGAGATAGTAGAGCTGTAGGTTTAACTGCACAAGATACAGATCCTACAGATAAAGATTCAAAAGATATTCAAAAGAAAATCAATAACAAAAAAAATTCTATAAAAGAAGATGGTATGATGGGACCAGGAATGGGAACTTATAATCCTGAACCATCTATGGATACATCTTCGAATGCTAAAAAAACTAAAAAAGAAGATTTATATACAGATGATAATCCAAGAGATACAGTAAAAGGAACTGGATATGGTGATGCAGCAACTGCAAGAAAAACTTTAAGAATTATAAAAAGCGTTGACAAACAAAGACAAATGCAAATTGTCAATACTCTTTATAATAGAGCAAAACATCACGCCAACCAAACAAGTGATATGAGAGCGGCGATGTCAATATTTAAAACTTGGATAGACAATAATAAGATAAAAGAATCAATCTTATATAAACATATGATTGATAGAAAAATTTTAAAGGATTAATATGGAAATAGGAATAGATTTAATTGCAGATCTTGCTACAAGATTTTGGCAATTTACAGTATTAGGAATATTAATAATTATAGGTTTTGTTATTAATCTATCTGACAAATTATTAAAAGGAAATAAAGTGGATTTCACTTATGAAGAATATCCATTAATGCAACCAATTAGAATACCTACCAAAGGAAAAGGTTTTTGGTCGGCTATCTTCTTATGGTTATTAACTGTAAGAACTTGGACAATTGCAAAAGACTTTCATTATAAACTAAAAGGTGTCGAATATGTAATACCAAAAGGATTTACATTTGACGGCGCTAGTGTACCGAAGTTTCTTGCTTCATTTTTATCACCTGTAGGAGTATTACTCATAGGTGGTTTAGTACACGATTATGCTTACAAATATGCGGCTTTAAAACCAAAAAACAATAAAGACCCACTATTAATGTTAGATCAAAAACAAGCAGACATAATTTTTAGAGATGTAAACATTGAAATAAATGGTTTTCATTTCTTAAACTATCTTGCTTATTGGGCATTAAGAATTGGTGGATTTGTAGCTTGGAATGGCCACAGAAAAAGAAACGCTAAAATAGGAGACTAATATGTTTTTAACGATAGGTTTAATTATAGGTTTTGTATTAGGTTGGTATGTAAACGAAAAGTTTGAAGACTTAACCGATATGATTAATAAGTTAAAATTTTGGAAAAAATAAATGTTTGGTGGAATTAAATTATTTTTCATAGGTATTATCATCAGCGCTGTAATAGGCGCTGGTGCCTATGTAATGAAATTACAAAGAGATAACACTATATTAAAAGAAAACGCTATCAAATTAGAATCAGCAGTAGCTGAACAAAAGAATTTAATCGAAAATCAAAAGAAAGACTTTGAAGAAATCTTAACTGCTAACAAAAAGATGAATGAGTTAGTAAATAATCTTAAAAAAGATTTAGATGATTTAGATAAAAGATTTAACAAAGGCGAAAGAGATATTGGTAAACTGGCTATTGAAAGAACAGGTGCCATTGAAAGAGTTATTAACAAAGGAAGTGAAAACGCTAAAAGATGTATTGAAATCGCTAGTGGTTCACCTCTAACAGAAGAAGAAAAGAATGCTACAAAGAAGTCAGAAATCAATCCTGAATGTCCTAGTTTGGCTAATCCCGCTTATATTGCTTACTAATTGTTCGAGTGTAAAACAATTAAGTATCTTTAAACAGGAAGTACCTAGACAAAAACTAGACTTACAAAAACCTACTCCATTACAATTAGAACAAATTAAATGGATAATCATAACATCTGAAAACGCTAACGAAGTGTTTAAGAAAATGGAAGAACAAGGGCTTGATCCTGTACTATTTGGATTAACAGATAATGATTATCAATTGATAGCAAAGAATTTCGCACAAATAAGAAATCAATTAAAAATAACAAACGACTTACTCGACAAATATAAAGAGTATTACGAACCAAAGGAGAAAAAAAATGATTAGAAATTTTAAAGATATAGTGATTTTATTAATAACAAGTGGTGTATTATTACTCCTTGGAGTTATTATTATAGGTGACTATGTGGTAGCACTAGAAGAAAATAGACCAGTAGATGAAAGCGTAATTACATTAATGAAGATGTCGGTTACAGGACTAATTGGTGTCATTGGTGGTTACATTGGCGGAAGTAAATAAGATATAATGTTTTTTGAAATACTAACACAGTTTGGATTACCAGTAGCAGCCGCTGTTACAATGGGTGGTTTCATCTATATTATT
>Ga0222713_10004784_pt1 | contig 13435 bp, 12 predicted proteins | sample C33_649DmetaG_FD_165061 | JGI IMG/M metagenome (GOLD analysis project Ga0222713, IMG submission 165061) | Estuarine water microbial communities from San Francisco Bay, California, United States - C33_649D | ecosystem: Environmental > Aquatic > Marine > Unclassified | place: USA: California...
GCCATCGGCTGGAGAAGTTTTAATTCAAGTCAAAGCAGCCGGAGTTAATAATACAGATATTAATACTCGTCTTGGATGGTATTCCAAAAAAATTACGAGTGATACAAATGCCCAAGATTTGGACTCCTCTCTTGCAGAGCAAGATGGATCTTGGACGGGCACACCTCTACAATTCCCTAGAATTCAAGGAGGCGATATTTGCGGAAATATTGTCGAAGTTGGAGAAGATGTTAGTAAGGATCGCATAGGATCTCGTGTACTAGTTCGTTCGATGCAAAATAATCCTAACTCACCCGATCGCTTTGCCATGCAAACCATGGGCTCCGAGCGAGACGGGGGATTTGCTGAGTACTGCGTAGCACCTGCCCATGAGTCTTTTGATGTGCACAGCAATTGGACGGATGTGGAGTTAGCCTCTACGCCTATTTCCTACTCAACTGCAGAAGGGATGCTTTGCCGCGCAGATATTCAGAAAGAAAAAATTTTAATTACAGGTGCCTCAGGGGGTGTTGGGTCAGCGGCCATTCAATTAGCAAAAATACGAGGAGCTACGATTATAGCACAATGCTCGCAAGATAAATCTTCAGCGCTCAAAGACCTCGGTGCCTCACAAACTGTAGCACGAAATGATAACTTAGTAGAAAAGCTCGGAGCTAATTCCATTGATGCGGTGATTGATTTGGTAGGGGGGGAACAATGGCCTCAAATTTTAGACATTTTAAAACCAGGGGGAAAGTATGTTACCTCGGGTGCAATCGCTGGGCCGATTGTCGATTTGGATCTTCGCAGCCTTTATTTAAAAGATCTCACGCTCTATGGCTCTACAGTCAACGACCCTTATGTTTTTGAGAGAATGATACAATTTATAGAGAAGGGGCAAATTAAGCCTTTAGTTTCACAAACTTTTCCATTAAAAGATATTCGCAAGGCTCAAACGGTCTTTATGGAGAAGAAATTTGTTGGAAAACTGGTTTTAATCCCCTAATCACCATTAAGTCTATATAATAAGACAAAGAAAAATGACAAATATTGCAAATCCTGGCGCTCAACACGAAACTGATGTTGTAATTATTGGATCGGGGCCGTGCGGCCTTTTCCAAGTGTTTGAATTAGGGCTTCTGGATATGAAGGCCCATCTCATTGATAACCTTGATAAAATTGGTGGTCAATGTGCCGAACTGTATCCTGATAAAAATTTATATGACATTCCTAGCCGACCAGCGATTACTGGCCAAGAGCTAACAGATGATCTTATTAAGCAGGCCGAACCTTTTGCCCCTACTTATCACTTAAACCAATTAACCTCATCGATCGACGTGCAGAAGGATCACATTACTGTCACAACCAACATGGCAACCTCTATTAAATGTAAGGCTCTTGTTATTGCTGCTGGCTCAGGGTGCTTTGTTCCTCGTAAATTACCAGCCTCCAATGTGGATGAATTTGAAAATAAAAATATTTTTTACTCGGTTAAAAAGAGAACTGATTTTGAAGGGAAGAAAATTTTAATTGCAGGGGGTGGAGACTCCGCTTTAGATTATGTATTGGGTTTTCACAAAATCGCCTCCAATATTAATTTGGTGCACCGCCGAAAAGAATTTAAAGCAGTCCAAGACTCGGTGAATAAAGTTATGGATTTAGTAGATCAAAAAGAAGTCCAATTTAATTTGGGCACTGTCAAAGAATTAAAAGATAATGGCAAAGGACAAGTGGACGTTACTTTGGATGACGGTACAACAATTGATGCTGTGGATGCCATCTTCCCTTTCTTTGGTTTAAAAATTGAATTAGGCCCAATTGCAGATTGGGGGCTCAACCTTGACAATAATCTTATTGCAGTTAATACAGAAAACTTTCAAACATCGACTGCTAGAATTTTTGCTATCGGGGATATTTGTACCTATCCCGGAAAACTAAAATTAATTCTAAGTGGGTTCCATGAGGCGGCCTTAGCGGCAAAGAAAATATATGAGTATTGTCATAGCGATAAAAAATATGTTTTTCGCTACACAACATCTTCAAGTGACTTACAAAAAAAGTTAGGCGTTAAAAATTAAATATTACTTAAGTTGACCTCTTCGAGGCCATTTTCTCTATTAATAAATTTATACTCTGTTTTGGTTGCCTCAAACTTTTCATCCACGAGTTTAAAAATAATATTTGGATCAAAGTCAGCACAAGAATAAACATCCAATTGTAGTAGAGCGGGGCTTGTTTCATCCCAAGTATGAAGAGCAATATGACTTGTTTCAATGATCGTCACGGAGGTCATCCCTTGATTGCCCTTGACATCACAATAGGTAGTGTAAGGCCCACCTAAAATTTTCATATCAATCGTTCGAATTAGCTTTCTAATCCAGTCCGTTAGAGTATTAACATCCTCCGCTAGTGGTGGTTTATTAATATAAGAGCGAATAATTAAATGCTTATGTTGAACAGTCATTAAAGTTATTTTATAGGCAATTTCTCAAACCTCTAATTAAAATTTAATTTTTCTGTTTATAAAGAGGTGTGAGTACCGTCACAGAGTGGTTGTTTGGAACTATGCTTACATCCGCAGAAGTATACCTTTGTAGATTTATCGGCAGTGTAAGGAACGCATGAAAACCCTGTAGATTTATGAGAACCGTCACAAAAGGGTTGGTTTTGGCTAAGTCCACAGGCGCACCAAAAGTATTTTTTTCCTTCTTCTACTTCGACCATATAAGGCCCTTTTTTTACAATAATTGGATCAGGCATTTGTTTTTACCAAATCTTTATTCGTATTTTTTAGTATTCAGATCAGTAAAAGCTATTTATTTGAAAGATGTTTATAGACAGTAGTTCTAGATATTTTTAAGGTTTTAGATACAGCGCTAATTTTTCCTCCTACTTGTTCAAATGTTTTTTGAATAAGAAGGCATTTTTGCTCTTTTATTGCAGAGCCCCTGCAATCCGAGCACACTTTATAAGAAGAAACATGAGAGGATTTTTTTATTTGATATTCAGATGTTTGCTGCTTTTGAAATAATTTCATAAACACACTAGAGCCCAACCAATCTTTTACTTGAATTGTTTTATCTATGCTCATTTCATGGGCAATATTATTAAAAGGAGTAGTAAATATATTATAAAAATCTTTTAACTCGTCTCTATACACACCACTTAACATTATACGTGCATTTGAATTTACTCCTTCAATCTCTCCAGCTTCATTAATTGCTATTAAGCCAATACTATTTGTTAAAAGATACTCACTGCGAGGATGAAAAGAATAAATATTTGTGTGTCTAAAGTTATTTAAGAAAATTTTTTGTTCAACCGACTTAGCTGAAAGTTTTACGAGAGCTAGTGTATGATCTTGTCTAGTAGAAGTATCAGTGGATGCATCAAGCACACCTACAATATTTTGATTATGATCAAATATAGGGCTGGCAAAACAAGAAAGTCCTCCATGGCTAGTGTAAAAATGTTCCCCACCTGCTACTATAGTAGGAGATTTGGTTTGCAAACTTAATCCTAGTCCATTGGTGCCTCGATATTTTTCTAACCAAACAGAACCAGGTATAACAACTTTACTTGCCTGACTATTTAAAAACTGATTGTCATAAATTGTATCAAGAACAACCCCATCATTGTTAGCAAAAGCTACCATGAAATTAGATCCTGCAATTTGAGAGTATAGAAGCTCTAGTTCAGGGGTTACGTATTCTCTTATATGTTGATATTTTTCTTGTATTTGATTTAGCTCTCTCTGATTTAAAACACTATCAAAAGGTTGGCTGTTTGGCCGTAACCCTTGCTCAAAGCAACGAACCCAACTATCGGCGATACTTTTATCAGCAAAATCAAGTGATATTCCCCTTTCTTTCTCCAAAGAACGAGCTTGATTAACTAAATCTCTGTAGGATTTCATGCCATAAACCTATGAAATTACCTATAAATATACAACTTTAATATTGTTCAAAAAATGAACACTTTTTGTTCAATTTTCACAAAAAAATTCATTATCAAGGACCTCAGACAGTTGGAGAGCATTAAAATTTATAGTTAGATGATTAAACTTTCGGGAGGGATTGATGAAAGCACAAGTATTACATAGTTACGATCCTGATATGAAACAGGACGTATGGGTTAAGGAAGAAGAAGTTCCAAACCCAAAACTCGAAAAATCCACCGACGTAATTGTTAAAATTGGTGCAGCCGGTGTCTGCAGAACAGATTTACATATTATAGAAGGTGTATGGAGACATATTCAAGATCCAGATAGCAAACTCTTACCATGTGTTATGGGACATGAGAATGCAGGATGGGTAGAAGAAGTTGGCAAAGATGTCGAAGGTTTTAAAAAAGGTGACCCGGTTATTTTACATCCACTCATCTCTGGTGGCACCTGTTTAAACTGTCGGCGTGGTCATGACATGCATGCAGCTGATGGACAATTTCCAGGGTTAAATATTAAAGAGGGCGGTTATTCTGAATTACTTAGAACAGGAGTAAGAAACCTGATTAAACTTCCAACCATTCTAACACCTAAGGATGTCGCTCCTTTTTCAGATGCGGGGTTAACAGCATACCGTGTTGTTAAAAAAGCAACTCGACATTTATTGCCAGGTCAGTCCTGTGTAGTAATTGGAGCAGGTGGATTAGGTCATATCGCTATTCAATGTTTAAGAGCGATGTGTGCCGCTAACATTATCATTGTAGAAAAATCTAAAAAAGCTTTAGACCATGCAATGCCTTTAGGGGGCGATCATGGTGTTCTAATTGATGGTAATGAAGTTGAAAGAGTAAAGGAATTAACTAAAGGCAATGGTGCAGAAGCTGTAATTGATTTCGTGGGAGAGCATGGCTCAACCAAAATGGGATTAGATATGACAGCGAATGCAGGCTCTTATTATATTGTTGGCTATGGTGAGAAAATTGAAATTCTTGCTGTGGATGCAATTATATCTGAGAAGAGCATCATTGGTAATTTAGTAGGTACATGGGCGGAACTCTATGAGCTAATGGAGTTAGCCGATAAGGGCCTCGTGAAACTTTCTATGCAAGAGTACAAGTTGAGCGACGCAAATAAAGCACTTCATGATCTGAATAGCGGTTTGGTCAAAGGAAGAGCTGTTTTAGTACCATAAAGGTTTGATCAGATGAAAATTCTGAGCAAAAAAACGAAGTATTAAGGGAGGGAAATAAATGAAACTTAAAACTTTGGTAAGCACCCTGGTATCAGTCTTTTTAATTGGTAGCCAAGTTGCTTATGCGGACAAGTGGAGCGATCAGTTTCCACATATCGCAGGAACAGGTGATGTTCCTGGTATGTGTTCTTATGAAGAAACGTCTAAAAAAGACTATAGCGGTAGAACACTTACAATCAACACTCACGCGATCCCGGTTATGGGCGAGCCAACTGCTTTACATGCTGAGCAATTTGAAAAATTGACCGGTGCAAAAGTAGAAGTAACTCACACTCCAGCGGGGGATCTATACTCAAAGGCAATGGTTCCATTTCAAGCGGGACAAGCGCCTTATGATATTGTGTTTGGTTTCTCCAACTTCATTAATGAATGGAAGAGATATCTAGCGCCTGTTCCACAAAAATATGTGGATCAAATGGATGGTGTATCTGCATCTCACATGGCCATCGCTTCTTGGGATGGTGTGATGTATCAGTATCCAGTGGATGGCGACAGACATTATCTAAAGTATAGAAAAGACGTTATCGATAATCCTGAAATGCAAGCTAAGTATAAAGCAGACACCGGCAAGGAATTAAGAGTTCCTCAAACTTGGAAAGAGTATGGAGAAATGGCTGCATACTTTAACGGTTGGGATTGGGATGGTGACGGTGAGCCTGAATATGGTTCAGCAGAAGTTATGAAAAAAGATGACTTAATGTATGCTGCGTTTTATTCTCGTTCCGCTGCCTATTCTAAAAATCCAAGCACACCAGGTGGCTTCTTCTTTGACTTAGACACCATGGAACCTCTAATCAATAACCCTGGTTTCGTTGAAGCTTTAGGCGATTGGGTTGAGGCTGTGAAATATGTTCCTCCAGGAGGAATTAACTTTGGACTAGGGGATGAGATCGCTTCTTTCGGTGGTGGTCAAACACTATTTAGCTTCTCATGGGATGATGCTTTTGTTGCTGCAATGCAAGATGACAGTCCTATTAAAGACCAAGTCGGCGCTGCACAATTACCAGGTGCTGATCACGTTTGGAACAGAGAAACTAATTCTTGGGACGAAGGCTTTAACCAAGCGCCTTACTTCGTTTGGGGCTGGGCTGTTGGTGTAGCAGAGAAGTCTAAAAACCAAGATATGGCTTTTGATTACTTGTGCTTCTTTGCCAATGGCGCAAATCACCAAGCGGACATCGGAATTGGTCGATTTGGTGTAAACCCATTTATGGAAGAAGACTTCAAAGCTGACGTTTGGACTGCTATTGGCTGGGACAAAGGCGTTGCTGAAGAGTACGTGAAAACACTAGCAGATATGGAAGACAGTAAAAACCGTGTATTCCCGCTGCGAGTACCAGGTACTTTCCAGTTCAACAGTGCACTTGCCACAGGAGCTGCAAAAGCTCTAGCAGGGCAGCTATCTCCACAAGAAGCTCTTGATGAAGTTGCAACCGAATGGAAAGCAATTCTGGAAAGAGTTGGCGCTGATAACGTAAGAGAAGCTTACGCTGTTGGTGTAAAGATGGAAGACAACCAATTATAATATAAACTCCGTAAAGACATGATCGCCCTTACACAGGGCGATCATCACATAAAGCAAAAATAAACAATAGATGAACTTTAAACATAAATATGTTTTTTTACTTCCCGGTTTAATAGTTCTAATCGGAATATTAATTTTTCCAGTTATCTTTACTGTCCGCTTAAGTCTTTCTGGCTGGAACAGTTTTAACCCTGAGTTAGATTTTGTCGGAATTAAAAATTATATTCGTCTTTTCACCGAAGATCCTCGATTTTGGCAATCTTTTTTTCGATTAAGTTTTCTCGCTGTCACCACTGTATTTTTACAATATGTCATTGGTTTTGCTTTAGCCCATATGGTGTGGAAAGATATAAAATTTAAAAGATTTTTTAGAGTCTTGTTTTTAATTCCCATGATGACAACGCCGGTTATCATGACTGTTATTTGGAGAACTTTTTTTCATGAGTCGCTCGGACCGCTAAATGACTTTTTAGGTCTATTTGGACTCCAGCCTCAATGGCTCTCCAGCCCTGGCCTAGCAAAAGTTTCTATTATTGTTGTCGAAGTTTGGCAATGGACCTCTTTTATGTTTTTATTAATGCTGGCGGGCTTACTCAGTTTACCTAAAGAACCCTTTTTAGCGGCGGCGATTGATGGGGCCAGTCCATTTAAAAAATTTATATATGTAACCTTTCCTTTAATGGCTCCCATTTCAATAGGGGCTATCATTATAAGACTCATAGAGGCCTCTAAGATAATGGACACAGTATTTGTGTTAACCAGCGGAGGGCCTGGTACTTCAACGGAAACCTCGAGCTTTTATATTTTTATTAAGGGCTTAAGAGAGTTTCAAATGGGGTATGCCGCAACCATGTCTTTCACCTATCTTATTATAATGATTATTAGCTTAACGATCATCGCTAAAGTACTAACGAAGGTTTTAATGAGAGAGTAAAAAATGGCTAAAATATATACATTTTTAAAATATTTATTTGTTATTCTTTGGGCTTGTTTTGTTATCGCGCCTTTTTTATGGGCCATTTCCACCTCCTTTAAAGATTTCAACTCGGTTACGAGTGGCGCTACTTACATCCCCTGGTTGCAATTTGAACCTACACTGGATGGATGGAGTGTGCTCTTCAAACCCGGTTCGCAAGGGGGCATTAATATCGTGGGTCCTTATTTTAATAGTATTTTTGTTACTTTAACCGCTAGTATTATTAGCATCGCTTTGGGCACATTAGCTGCCTACGCATTGTCTCGCTATACCTTTAAAGCAGGGATAGTACAAAATAATGATATTACCTTTTTCTTTATCTCGCAGAGAATTATGCCACCCGTGGTTTTATCAATTCCTTTTTTCCTTTTCCTCAGCACTTTAGGTTTATTAGACAGCTTAGCTGGATTAATAATGGTGTATATCGTTTTGTTGATGCCCATCGCTGTTTGGATCATGGTTGATTTCTTTAATCGTGTTCCCAAAGAAATTGATGAAACAGCATTAATTGATGGCTGCAATCCTTTTCAAGCTTTTTTTAAAGTAGTACTACCTAACTCCATTCCAGGGATGATCGTGGCAGGACTTTTTTGTATTATCTTTGGTTGGATTGATTTTTTCTTTGCCTTTATTTTGACATTTACAAATGTACAACTGCTTCCAGTAAAAATTGTGGCATTGAATTCTTCCATTACTCCTTGGTGGAGTTTATCTGCAGCAGCTTTGGTGTCAGTTGCTCCTTTAATTATCGTCGCCTTTGTAGTAGAGCGTTATCTTTCCAAGGGTAATTTATCTGGAGCATTAAAATAATGTCTCTTCAATTAGGTAACATCTCTTTGAAACCCACAGAGCAATATCATTTAAATGATGTAACCTTAAATTTTGAACCCGGTAAAATGTATACTATTTTAGGAAGAACACTTTCAGGCAAAACAACACTGCTCAAAACAATCGCCGGACTACAAAGTCCTGACTCAGGTTCGATTCATTTTATGGGAAAAGATTTTCTCTCCATCCCTGTTTGGGAAAGAAATGTAGCGATGGTTTATCAGCAATTCATCAATTACCCCCATCTCAATGTTCGCGAAAATATTGAATTTCCCTTAAAACAAAGGAAAATGGAGCCCTCGCTCATTGATAAGGAAGTGAGCGATGCTATAAAAAAAGTAGGGTTAGAGGGCTTTGAAGTACGAAAAATTCAAGAGTTATCGGGTGGCCAACAACAACGTGTAGCCTTGGCGCGGTCACTGGCTAAAAAGGCCAAAATTTTATTACTCGATGAGCCACTCGTAAATCTTGACTATAAACTGCGAGAGGGACTGAGAGAAGAGTTTAAAAAATTATTTAAGGGCGAAGAGGCATCCCAGTCAATACTCATCTATGCAAGCACAGACCCATTAGAAGCTATGCAGCTTAATGGTGATATTATCGTAATTGATGAAGGAAAAATCTTACAAGTGGGCAGTGCAAAAGATGTATTTGAAAACCCTGCTAATGCTAAAGTTGCTGAAATTACCAACGACCCAGCCATGAATCTTAATAATGGGACAATCCAAGACAATAAATTGATTTTTAATAATGAAATTCAATTTGACCTACCTTCAAATCTTCAGTCTATTCAACCAGGGGATTATCAAATAGGTATCCGCGCTACTGATATTCATCTAGATGAAAATGGTTTTGGTTTTGATGTAGATATTTCAGAAATATCTGGATCAGAAACTTTTTTACATCTGCATAGTCAAAATATTAAATGTGTAGCAACCATTGAAGAGGTTAAGAGCTATGAGGTGAATCAAGTTGTTAAAATTAATTTTGATACGTCTAAAATATATTTGTTTAAGGAGTCAGGAGAGCTACTACATTCTCCCTTTAAATCGTAATGGCCAAAATTGAATTAAATAATATTGCTCATAGCTATAACCCCGAAGCCTCTAACCCTTTATTCGCGCTAAAGGAAATGTCTTTATCTTGGGCCGATGGAGGAAGATATGCTCTCTTGGGCCCCTCTGGTTGTGGAAAAACCACTATGCTAAATATAATGAGCGGTCTTGTGACACCCTCCCACGGCAGTGTTCATTTTGATCAACGAGATGTCACTCGAGTTATTACAGAGGAAAGAAATATTTCTCAGGTTTTTCAATTCCCCGTAATTTATGGAACGATGTCTGTATATGAAAATTTAGCCTTTCCTTTAAAGTGCCGTCAATTTCCCGAGGATCAGATAGATAAAAAGGTTAAAGAAGTGGCAGAAATACTGAATTTACATAACTATCTTAAAAACCGAGCAAAAGGGCTTACTGCTGATCAAAAACAATTAATCTCTCTAGGCAGAGGCCTTGTCCGAGAAGATGTGGCGGCCATTTTAATGGATGAACCTCTAACTGTGATTGACCCAGATTTAAAGTTTAGACTGCGAAGAAAGCTGAAAGAAATTAATGCTAAATATAAAACCACATTGATTTATGTAACCCATGATCAAAATGAAGCCATGACCTTTGCTGATAATATTATTGTCATGGATCAAGGTGAGGTTGTTCAAATGGGCTCCCCTAAGGATTTATTTGAAAGACCTCAAACCACTTTTGTAGGCTATTTTATTGGATCGCCGGCTATGAATATTTATGAATGCACTGCCAGCTCAGCAAACCAAGTTAGTTTTGGATCGAATATTATTTCTGTTCAAACTAATCTTGATTCAGCTAGATCCAAAAATTTAAAGCTAGGTATTAGATCTGAATATATAACAGTCGAAGGTGAGTCTGGTGAAAATATTTTTCAAGCAGATGTTAACGAAGTTGAGGATTTTGGGAATTATAAATTGATTACTGCATCACAAGGTGTTATTAAAGTTAAAGCAAAGGTAAAAAGAGAGCTCAATATTTCATCTGAAAAAATATTTTTGAAATTTCCTGCAGAGCACTGTTGTGTGTATGAAGATAACAAACTTATTTAAAACTTTAATCTACTTCATTCAGCCCTTTCTATTTTTTAGTCTCTCTCTTTATGCTTATGATCTTCAACGAACTCCCGTATCACTTAATTACCCATGGGGTATGACCTGGTTAGACCAGGACCGCTTATTAATTACGCAAAAATCAGGTGAAATATTTTTAGTTAATACTCAAAGCTATGCGCAGACTTCTGTCACTCATGATATTCCCTTTGTTCAACATGGCCAAGGTGGGTTATTAGATATAATCAGTGAAGGCAATCAGGTTTGGTTATCAGGTTCAGTTGTCAAAGAAGGAGAGTTTACCACTGCTGTTTATCAAGCAGAGTTTTTAGATAATGCGCTTATTAAAGAGAGGCCTATATTCATCGCTGAGCCTTATATTGATAGCCCGTATCACTTCGGGTCGCGCTTAGAGATCGTTGGCGATTATCTTTACGCGAGTATCGGGGAGAGAGGACAGGGCAATATTGCTCAAGACCCCAGTAATGCCATCGGGTCTATTATCCGAATTCATAAAAACGGCGATATCCCTAAGGATAATCCATATACAAGTTTATCAAACTGGCTACCGGAGCTCTATCAAATAGGTGTACGAAACCCTCAAGGGATGTCTTTTGATCCCAAAACTAATCAAGTATTCATCTCCAACCATGGTCCCAAGGGAGGCGATTTTATTGGTCCGGTTATTGCCGGCTCTAATTATGGATGGAAAAAAATTGGGTGGGGCGGCACTAATTATACCGGTACTCCTGTAGGGGACGGAAATTCTTGGGAGCCAGGCTTCTTGAAGCCTAGTTTTATTTGGGTTCCTTCAATTGGCATTGGTGGTATTAAATTCTACTACGGCGAAATGTTCCCCGAATGGAAAAATAGTTTATTAGTATCCTCTTTAAAATTTGAATACTTATCGGTTCTTTATCGAGTAGGAGATGTTTTTGAAAAAGAAGAAATAATTTTGAAAAATAAAATTGGCAGAATTAGAGATATTGAAATTGATCATAGGGGTCAAATTTATTTAATTGCAGATGAGTTCAATACAAATTTATTTAGGCTAAATAAATAGCTTTTTACTATTTTAGTTTTATACTTCGTCTCATGAATGAAAACCTCTACGGGCATAGAGATGAACGGGGAAATTGGGATCCTTTCAACAAGCCTGATGTTGCTCCTTTTTGGAAGACAGCTAATATAAAGATTCTATCTAAATGGGTATTAGAATATCTTTGGCCATGGAACGCTTTCCATATGCTTGTTACTATTTTTTATTTTACTTACGTCATCCCAGATATGAAAATTCTTCAGAATTTAAATTGGGATTGGGCTCTTAGAATTTCCTTAGTTAATTATATCGGAATAATTTTACTCTATGGCTCTATAGAGTTTTTTTATTATTTAAAAAGAGTTCAAGGCACTCGCTTTAAGTATAATCCTAAGTTTCCTTCTGAGACCCCTGCTAAAGGATTTTGGTTTAGCAGCCAAAATTTAGATAATTTTTTAAGAACGGTCTTTTTTGGCATTCCTATTTGGAGTTTTTTTCAAGTCCTAATACTTTGGGCCTATGCTAACACTTGGGGTAATTGGATAAATTGGGAGGAACATAAAATTTATCTTATATGCTTAATTTTATTAGTCCCGGCACTTCATGAGGTACATTTCTTTACTATTCACCGACTCATTCATACCAAATGGCTTTATAAATACGTTCATTCGGTTCACCATAAATCTATCAACCCCTCTCCTTGGTCTTCCTTAAGTATGCACCCTGTTGAACATATCCTCTATTTTGGTGAGGTTTTTTGGCATTTATTAATTCCTTCACATCCGTTGGTTGCAACTTTTAATTTAAATATGGTTGCTTACGGAGCGCTTAATGGACATATCGGATTTGAAAAACTTGAATTAGGCGAAAAAGCAAATATTAAAAGCCATGCCTACTTGCATTACTTACACCATAAATATTTTCAAGTTAATTATGGTGGTGATTGGTTAATTCCCATGGATAAGTGGTTTAATACTTGGCACGATGGCTCATCAGAAGCGGAAGAAAGATTTGGAAATAGACTACGCAAGATTTGACAAGTAACGAATTATTTCAAAGCTATTTTAAGCTACAACCTCATTCGCAAGCAACTGCACATGGTCGAGTCAATTTAATTGGAGAGCACACTGATTATAATAATGGGTTTGTTTTGCCCACATTAATTCCTCAAAAAATCTCAGTATCAATAGGCTTACGAGATGATAATAAAATTATTGGCAATTCTCAAGAATTTGGAGAAAGCCAGTGTATTTTAGGGAGCGCCCTGAATGGTAGTTGGTTAGACTTTGTTCTAGGTGCTATTCATTTCATCAAGCAAACTGGAGTAATTATTCAAGGCATTAATATTGCTGTTAAGTCGGATATTCCGAGTGGGACTGGCTTATCCTCTTCGGCCGCATTAGAAATAGCCATATTAAAAACGCTAATTAAAATTTTTAATGTATCAATTTCACCTGCTGAATTAGCGCGTATCGGACAGAAAATTGAGCATGAATTTATAGGTACACAATGTGGGATAATGGATCAAATGGCATGTGCAAGCTTAAAATTAGGCGAGGTTCTTTTTTTAGATTGTGAAAACCTTCAAACTAAAATCTTTTCATTATTTTCAACACATCATTTTTTAGTAATAAACTCTGGCTCATCAAGAAAGCTTTCTGAGGGAAATTATAATCAAAGAAAAATGGAAACGTCAAAAGCCGCTCAATTTTTAAATATCCCCTCTCTCCGTCATGCTACCGCAGATCAACTTAACAAAATTGAG
>Ga0222713_10004785_pt1 | contig 13433 bp, 10 predicted proteins | sample C33_649DmetaG_FD_165061 | JGI IMG/M metagenome (GOLD analysis project Ga0222713, IMG submission 165061) | Estuarine water microbial communities from San Francisco Bay, California, United States - C33_649D | ecosystem: Environmental > Aquatic > Marine > Unclassified | place: USA: California...
TAGAATTGCTATGTTTAATACCAAAATCACCTGTTGATAATGCTCTTTTAATACCATTTTCGATAGTAGTTGACTTAATAATTTTATAAATATTTGTTAAATTGATTATATTTTCATAATCATCTTTTGAACGCCATGAACCAGTATTAATTTCGCGAATTACCTGTTTTTCCATATCCTTAACAAGTTTGTTGAAATAATTTCTATACAAATTGTTAAGAAGTGTTCCAGTTCCATCAACACGTTTATTTAAGTAAGAGTCTCTATCATCTTGTTTTATAATTTCAAAATATGCCATTAACAACTTATTTGCCATATATCCTAGGAAATAAATTTTTTGTTCCATGTTATGACAATGAGGAAACAAATCATTGTTTAGAATATCTAAAGTAAATTCATGTTTCTTCTTTGCTCCAGTTTCTTTATCCATATTAATTGGAGTATACATGGCAAAACTAGTAATATATTTTATACATTCTTCTTGACTTAAAAACTTATCAGAGTCTATTACAGATGCTTGTAAGGCTTCCAATAATTGTTTATTTTTTATATCATCAATATCAAGTAAAATTTTCTTACAAATTTCCTTATCTGAAATAACGCCTAACGCCCTAAATACAACAAATAATGGAATAGGTTGTTTTACTCGTGGAATTTCAAGAACAATTGGATAACCAAAACCATTATTTCTAGATGAAATAAGCATAGAAATCTGTTTTGGCGAGATACACTTAAAATCAGGAACAGATTTAATTTCGGCTTTCCATAAATACTTTGTATCATTCTTTTCCACATTAAAACAATAAACCCGATTCTCAGCAGCTCGTTCTTGTCCTAGAACAGTTTTCTCAGAACCATTAATAATGAAATATCCCCCGGCGTCAAATTTACATTCGCCAGTTTGAGAATTGTCAAAATGCTTATATTGGTTTAATACACAAATATTAGACTTCAACATAATTGGCAATTTACCAATATGAACACGAGGAATGGTCTTGTAAAATGTTTGTGTATTTTCTAAATTCTCACCATTTCTAACAATATATTTAATATTAATATCAATAGTAGTAGAAGCCGCATAAGTAAAATTTCTAAGACGCGCTTCTTGTGGAAACATTAACTTGATAGCTCCATTATTTTCATGAATTTGAGGTCTATAAATATTAAAGTTTTCAAATGTGATAAATATTTCTAGAGCATATTTTTTAGATTGATGGTCATAATCTTGTTCTGACGCAATGTGAACAGGATTAAACATTTCTATAGTTTTAATAATTTGATATCCTACAAAATTATTATAAGATTCTAATTGATGTCTAACAAACCTCTCTAATTGTTGACCCTTGAAATAAGATTCAATAATATTCCAAGGTGTTTCAATATAAGGTTCATTCTCAATATCAAATACCTCATTTAAATTAACACTCATTGTTGTGATTGGTTGGTTATCGATACTATTTGACATCATTTATCCGGTTATTTTATATTTCAATTTATTTTTAAATTGTTTATATATATTATATATAAAATTAATCAAAATTACCTATTTCAAATATGTAATTTTAATATTAAATAACTTATATTGAAACTTAACTATTAAATAAAATCAACATATTTGAGTTTATTCTGTTGAAATATTCTTTGATTAAATTTTAACAATTTTAAATGTGTAATATATATATTTTAAATAATATAAAATTAATATTAGAATAATATCTAATGTTGAATAAACGTAAAAGACATATAATGGATCCAATGAGAATAAATAATTATAATAAATTTCTAACCACATTAGATAATTCAAAAAATCCAATAAAAGAGCCAAATTTACAAGAAATAAAACATACATCGGACACAGAAGAAAATATTAAAAACGAAATTGATAAAATCATTGAAAAAATAAATAATAATTTCAGTTTAAATAATATGTCTTCATCTAATTTTACTGGACAAACTCAAAATGATATTTCTATGTCACATATTGAACCAGATGACCCTAATAAGTATATTGATTATTTAAATAAAAATTTAAATATTAAAATATATAAGTTAACTCCTAATAAACCACTACTTAATAAAAAAGAAGAGAAACCTGTTGCTATTAGAGAGACAATAAATATTGAAGTTGAAATTAATAATATTTCAGATATATTAAAATTAATTGATAGATATCAAAACGACCCAGCAATTAAATATAATATTGATATGAAAGCCTTACATAATATAAAAGAACCACTTGAGGAATTAAATAATATGATTGGTATGAAAGAATTAAAAAATAATATAGTTGACCAAATTTTATATTTTGTTCAACATCTTCATAAAAATAAAAATTCTTCGGGTGAATTTTTACATACAGTTATTTATGGTCCACCTGGAACAGGTAAAACAGAAATAGCAAAAATAATGGGTAAAATTTATAGCAAAATTGGTGTTCTCTCAAAAGGTAGTTTTAAAAAGGTCACTAGGAGTGAGTTAATTGCTGGTTATTTAGGTCAAACTGCTTTAAAAACAAAGGATGTTATTAAAGAGTCATTAGGTGGTGTATTATTTATTGATGAAGCTTATGCTCTTGGAAATCCAGAAAAACGAGATAGCTTTGCTAAGGAATGTATTGATACATTATGTGAAGCTTTGAGTGATAATAAGGAAAATTTGATGGTAATTATAGCAGGTTATGAAAAGGAGCTAAAAGAGAGTTTTTTTGCTTTTAATCAAGGATTAGATTCGCGTTTTACCTGGAGATTCAAGACAGATGAATATACTGCTGAAGATTTATATCAGATATTAATTAAAATGGTAAATGACATTGGTTGGGAAATTGATACAGATTCAAAAATAACAATAGATTGGTTTAAGAAAAATAAAGATTATTTTCAATTCTATGGTAGAGATATAGAAACTTTACTAGCAAAAACAAAAATAGCACATAGTCGAAGAGTATTTTGTCTCCCCGAAACAGATAAGAAAAAAATAATCTTAAAAGATTTAGATAAAGGTTTTGAAATTTTTCTCAAAAATGATGATATAAAAAATAGAAGAGACGAAAAGGAATTTAAAAAATATTTGTATAATACACTTTATAGTTAAAAAAAATATATAATTTTATTTAATATTATAATAAATGTCACATAAAACAATTTCTATAAATCCATCGTTATTTAGTATAGGTGGAAGTAAAACAAAAAAAAATAGAGAGAGAAAAAACAAACCTAACGTGGTGCCATTAATATCCCCAAGTGTTTTAAAAAATAAACTACTAAAAAGAATTAAGGAACATAAACAAAAAGAAACCCAAATTTTAGAAAATAATAAAAGAAAATTGTCTAACAACGAAGATATTTCTATAAAACCGAAAAATGAAATACTTAGTTATAATGATGAATTTACTGATTCTATTAATTATTTACAGACATTATCAAAACAAAAACTAATTGATGAAGAAAAAAGAAATGCAGCGTTTTTAAAAGATAAACAAAGAGAAGAACTAGAGAGAAAAACAATTAGAAATTATCATTCAATGGGAGGACAAAATATATCACAAGGTCCTGTTGTAAATATTGATTTACCTGAAGAATTAATAGAACAAGTTGTTCCTATTAATACTGAACCATTTTATTTAAAACCAAAAGATGAATTGCCATATGGCATATTAAAAGGTGGAACAAAACCAAGCTATAGAGAATGGACAAAAACACAAAAAAATAACATTGTTACAAATCCTAATGCTTCATTAGTTATTGAAGGTTCAAATTTTTCTTCAGCAAAAACTGCTAGAGAGAATAGATTAAATCTATTAAAACAGAAAATAAAAAATAAAAAAACGGAAGAATCTATCGATCCATTAACAAGTCAAAATTTAATAAAAAAACCACTTGATACCCAACAAAATATTCAGCAAACAATTTTACAACCAACTCTTCAACAACCAACTCTTCAACAACCAATTCTTCAACAACCAATTATTTTACAAGAAACTATTCAGCAAAATGGTGGTAAATTAATTGCAACAAAACATATCACAAAGAAAACAATTAAAAGAAAATATACATTAGGTAGATCTAAATTTAAAAAATCTGTTAGTGTACTAATTAAAGATAGAGGAACAAGAAGGAAAGTATTAAATGCTCAAAAAGATTTGAAGCGTAAAAATATTAATGATATTAAAACATATTTGAGAGAACATAATTTAATAAAAACGGGTAGTAATGCTCCTAATGATGTATTAAGAAAATTATATGAGTCAGCCATGTTATCAGGAGAAATAACTAATTCTAATCCGGATACTTTATTACATAATTTTTCAAAAGATGATAAAGAGTTATAAATATAATCTATACTTATTTTAATATGGAAGATATAAAAGATAGGTTAGGAGATTATAAATATAATTATTTTAAAAATTTACAAACTTATTTAGATACGAATTTATATTTTTATGGAAGTATTAAAAGGTCTGATTATTTTCAAAATGCTAGTGATGTAGATATTACTGTTATAAGTGATAATATTAATAGCACATTAACAAAACTACAGAATTATTTAGATATTAAAAGAGCAGATATAAAAAAAATATATCAAAAATTTTATATAAGGTCTAAATCGATAGTTATAGGTTATAAAATTAAATATGAAGATAAAAAACGCAATTTTTCATTTGATATATTAATTTATGATGAAAAATATAGAAAATCTGTATTAGAAAATTTAAATGACATAAATAATTTACCAGGATATATGATAATAATATTAATAATAATTAAAATGCTATATTATAGTCTAGGCATAATATCAAAGGACATTTATTTATATCTTAAAAATGCTATATTTCATATGTATTTTAACCATACTATTTGTATATATGATAAGAAAAAAGGCACAACAATAATTCTAGATAATTAATATAATATATTAAAGATAATTTACTATATTATATAATATGTCGTTGATAACGGAATATTTTGAATTAACAAAAAAATATCAAGATGAGTATGGAGAGAATACAATACTACTTATGCAGGTAGGTGCGTTTTTTGAAGTTTATGGAATTTATGATAAAGAAAATGACACCATAATATCGAGCAAAATAATAGTTTTTTCTCAAATTTGTGAGTTGAATGTTGTTGATAAAAATACTTGTGTAGGTAAAAATAATGTAATGATGGCTGGATTTAAAGACTTTATGATTGAAAAATATTTGAGAAAAATACAAGATGCTGGTTTTACTGCTGTTGTTTATACACAGGATGAAAATATGAAAAATACATCACGCAGTTTAGCTGGAATTTTCTCTCCAGGAACTTATTTTCAAACTGAATCGCAAAGTTTAACTAATTCGATATCATGTATTTGGGTTAATTTAATTGAGAATAAGGTTTTATTAAAAGGTAAATATGTTGTTGTTGGTGTAGCTAATATTGATATTTATACTGGTAAAACAAGTATATTCCAATTTAAGGAGACTTATGTCAATAATCCAACAACTTATGATGAGTTAGAGAGATTTATTTCTATTTATAATCCAAGCGAAGTTATTTTAATTTCGAATTTACCAGAAGAAAAAGAATTAGATTATGTTATAAGTTATGCTGGTATATCATGTAATCTAATTCATAAAATTCATATTAATGAAAATATAATTAATGGAAATGTTAAAATGACTAGAGTTAAAAATTGCGAAAAACAACCATATCAAAAAGAAATTCTCTCAAAATTTTATAAATTTGATAATTTTGATGTATTTGTTCATAATTTTTATGAGAATAACATAGCTACACAAGCATTTTGTTATTTATTAGATTTTGTTTACCAACATAATCCACAATTAGTTAATAAAATAGCTGAACCTGTATTTGAAAATTGTTCTGAACGATTAACATTAGCAAATCATTCTCTCAAACAATTGAATATTATTAATGATGGTTCTGTTAAATCTTCGAAATTGTCATCAGTTTCAGAGCTTTTAAATAATTGTCTAACACCAATGGGAAGACGTAAATTTTTGTATAATATGTTAAATCCTATTTGTGATAATAATAAATTAAAACGTGAATATGATATAACAGAATATATTCTAAAAATTGTTGACTCAAATATGTGTCAATCTTTTAAAACAAAATTAACAACAATAAAAGATTTGGCAAAGTTTGAGAGACAAATATTTCTTAAAAAAATCACTCCAAAATCCATTTATACTTTATATTCGAGTATTAAAACAATAAATTTTATATTTGACATAATCAAAGTTGATGAAACTATTATGAATTACTTGAAAGAATTTGATAAAAATATTACAGAAATTGGTGATATATGTGAAGAAGTAATATTGTTTATAGAAAATAATATTGAATTAATTTTAGCAAAAGATATTGACCAAATACAGCAATTTGAGGTGAATTTTATAAAAAAAGGCGTGGATTCTGAGTTAGATAAAAAAACTGAGACATTAAAAGATTCCGAACAAGGCCTTGAATCTATTAGAGAATATTTAAGTAATTTAATTGCGAATAAAGAGAAAAAGACGGCAAAATCAAGTGAATTTGTAAAAATACATGAGACAGAAAAAAATAATTATAGTTTGGTTTGTACAAGTAGAAGATGTAAGATATTACAAGATGCTTTACCAAGTGTCGAAACAAATATAACGTTAAATATGTCAACAAAACCATTTACATTTGTTGTATCAAAATCACAATTTTCATTTGAGAAGCAATCATCATCAAATAACTTTATTATTGGTTCACAAATAAATAATTTTTGTAAGACAATATCATCTATAAAAATATCACTAAAAGATTTAATTACACTTATTTATAATAGATTTATAGAAGGATTAAGCATATATCAATCACAAATAGAAAAAATAATAAATTTTATTACTTTAGTTGATATGATGTATACAAAGGCTTCAATAGCAAAACAATTTAATTATTGTAAACCAGAAATAGTAGAAGCTGAAAAGTCATTTGTTGAAGCAAAAGGGTTACGTCATTGTTTAATAGAGAGATTTCAAATGAATGAATTATATGTAACAAATGACATTTCTCTCGGAGATGGTAAATCAGATGGTATTTTATTATATGGAACAAATGCTGTTGGTAAAACAACCTTAATAAGAGCATTAGGTATTTCCATTATACTAGCACAATCAGGATTATATGTGCCATGTTCATCATATAAATTTAAACCTTACAAACATATATTTACTCGCATTATAGGTAACGATAATATTTTTAAAGGTTTGTCAACATTTGAAGTCGAGATGTCGGAGCTTCGCACTATTTTGCGTTTGATGGATGAAAATAGTATGATATTGGGAGACGAATTATGCTCAGGAACAGAAACAGAAAGCGCTGTTAGTATTTTTGTCGCTGGAATTCAGAAACTACATAGTTCTAGAAGCAGTTTTATATTTGCCACTCATCTACATGAAATAGTTGATTATGAAGAAATTACTTCTCTCTACAATGTTCACTTGAAACACATGGAAGTTAAATATGACAAGGAAAATGATGTTCTTGTATATGATCGCAAATTAAAAGATGGTTCTGGCGACAAAATGTATGGTCTAGAAGTATGTAAATCATTAAATCTTCCATTAGACTTTTTAGAAGCAGCTAATGAAATTCGTCTCAAGTATAATCCGGATAGTAGAAGTATTCTTTCTCTCAAACAATCCCGTTATAACTCTAATAAAATTGTGAGTGTTTGTGAAAAATGTGGGAAAAATATGGGCACAGAAGTTCATCATCTACAGCACCAAGCAGATGCGGATAAAAATGGAATTATAAAAACCGATGATACAATTTTTCATAAAAATAATTTAGCTAATTTGATGACACTATGTGAGACATGTCACGCCGAAATTCATAAGACAAATATAAAACAAAAACGTGTCAAAACATTAAAGGGACAAATTCTCTCTAAATTATAATATCTTTTAATATATATATAATGCTTCAAGAATTGAACCAAATGATTATTCCGTATTATAGTCCTATTTCAGCAAAAGGAGGAAGAAGACGAAAAAATTCAAGAAGAACAAGAAAACATAAGAGAAGCAATAAATCAAGAACTAGAAGAAGATATCATTAATTTAAAATAATAAATATTCTATTTAATTTATTATTTTAACGTCTACGAGTATGACGTTTTTTATTTTTTCTAGTTTTTCTAATTTTACGAGTTCTACGTCTACCACCAAATTTAATACCAGGACAACTTAGATCAGGTGCTGCTTGTGTATTAAATGGATTAACTATTTCACCTTTTTGTGGACATAAATCTCCTTGTAAAGCAACCATTTTTCCAATCAATGTATCAAACGCATCCTTTGTCATTCTTCTATCTTCAGCCACTTCACCACCAATTTTAAGCACAGGTTTACTTGAAGTTGTAGAAGATTTACTTTTACTTGAAAGCCATCCTCCCCCAGCAGCACTTTCAGAACCTTTTAATTGAGCAGCAGCATTAGGATCAACTTTAGCTAATTCAGCATCTTCTACTACATCAAGATTAGAAGGTGTTACTCTAGCTTTATTAACATCAAAAAATACAGCTTTATAATCGGCATTTTGTCCCATAACTAATCTACAAATGGTACTTTTATCAGGACCTCTTGATACTTCCTGAGCAATACCTATACCTTTGAAAAATTTTGGAATATCGACAGCATTTGTATACATAATATCAAGATAAATAGTATGTGATATTGGATTAGGTATATATGCTCTTGTTTTATAATTTTGGCAATCTAAATCAGACTTATAATTAACATTAGGTGTAGGTCTCATAGTAAGAGTAGCATTACAATCTTCACTCACTTCCATACGCATTTTACTATCATCTGAACAAGGATGTTGAAAACCAGTTTTAGGAGGTAAAGCAGGTACAGGATCACCTCTTGTTGTTATTCTTAAAAATAATATTTTCTTTTGCATAGCAAAATTACAAAATTTTTTGGCTACAGAACTTCCCATACAACGAGGCGCACCTAAACTTACACAAACTATGTTATCTGCTAACACGTTATATGGTGAGGAATCATATGGAGCAGTTTTTTTTATACCCATCCATAAATAAGCAAAATTACTACACATTGCTCCTCCCAAAGAATGTCCTGTTGTAAATATCTTAACTGAATTTGGTGTGGTTGCTCCCAAAAAATCAGTAGCTAAATAACGCATTGCTTCGACAATAGTATGTCCCATTTCACTTGTTGCTTTAAAAATACCATATAAAAATGACTCTGGGTTTCCTTTTGAATCTTTACAAACTGTTAATGGAACGACTGATGTTGGTTTTGAATAAAGAGCTGCTGTTTTAGCACTATATGTTCCTCTAAAAATTAATAATATTGTATTTTGCATTCTCTTATCAGCTACAACATAAATTTCACCATAATTTGACCAACCAATAGAAATATATTTAACCTGATCTGCTTTTGTTTCTTCTCCGGGGACTGGAAATTTTTTTTCACCTTTCAAATCACCATTAATTATATTTATATTTTGTGGCATATTTAAACCAATAAAATCAATAAAATTTTTACCTTTGTAATTATATTCATATTTTGCGAATATATCATCGCTTCCTTTATCTAATCCAAAAATTTTTTGATCATCCAATAAATCACCTAAATTATTAGCATCTACGCTATTTATACCTGATAAAATTTTTGGTTGAATTACAGGACCCATTATTTGACTATAACTAGTTAAAAATTTATTATCATTCATATAAGCAAGTCTAGCTAATGTTGCTCCAAGAAAAGATATAAAATGAACATCTCCATATTTATCCGATTTTCTACTTAAATTACTTATTGTATTTAACATATATTACGATAAGAAATTAATGTCTTCGATAATGTCTTCTTCTAGTTCTACGACCACCTGCTAATGAGCGACTGCGACTGCGTTTTCTTTTGCTAACACCTTTAGCAACACTTTTGACACCTTTGACACCTAAATCTAAACCAGTTGCCATTGTTCCATAAACAGCAGATACACCTTTTTCTACAATTGGTATAGAGGCTTCAGCTACATTTTTAGCAGTAGTTCCTACTTTTGTCAAACCTTTATCAACTACAGGTAAAGTTTTATTAACAGTTTTTTTAATAGTTTTCTGTAAAGTAGACTTATTTTTACGCGATTTTGCCATTATAAATTAAGTATATAAAATATTTATTTATATTAGATGGATTCCAAATATTTACTAAAGATTTTTATTATAATTTTTATAATTCTCTCGGTTATTATTTTTATAAATTCGATTGGATTAACATTAAATCAAAACGAACAACCAAAAGAATTAATAAAAGTTATAACAATGGAAGGATTACAAAATAATCCTTTAACAACAGATAGTAGTAAAGCATTTTGCGAGACAAACAAAGGATTTAATTTAGAAACATCATGTAATGCTCTTACAAAATATAATTGTGGGTTGACATCATGTTGTATTTGGACAAGTGATAATAAGTGTAAAGCAGGAAATCAAAACGGACCATTGTTTGGTTCTGATTCTAAAGGCAAAACAATACCATTAGATTATTATTACTTCCTAAATAAATGTTATGGAGAGAAATGTCCTAATAAAGTAGCCTCTTAATAATTATATTAGAATCTTGAGTAAGACATTAACCTCTTAATAATTATGTTAGAATCTTGAGCTAATTCTTGAACAATAGGATCATTATTATAGTCCTCTAAATAAACTATTTCTTTAATACCACAAGCTGCTATTGAACGAAAACAATTTATACATGGATAATGTGTAATATAAATCTTAGAATTATCAAGACTTGTTCCACGTTTAGCGCAATCAGAAATAGCATTTATTTCACTATGAATTATTGATTGTTCATGATTATCTTGAATTCTAGAGATATGTGGAGCACCAGGAATATAACCATTATATCCCATAGAAATAAGTCTATTATTTTTAACAATAACAGAACCTACATTCAGTCGTGAACAAGGACTGCGTTGAGAAGCTAGAAGCGCAATGGACATAAAATATTCGTCCCAATTAAGACGTTCATGATTTGTTTTTGTTAGTTGATAAATTTGTGACAACATAATATAATTGTATTTATTATATTATGTTTAAATTATTAACATCTTTAAATATTAAGGATATTGAAATGATATAACAACAATACCAGAACCTCCGCAAGCACCAGGTATATAAGAATTTCCATTACCATTTCCTCCGGCACCACCTCCACCAGTCTTCAAAAATCCAAAACTTTGAGGTTGGTAGGATGGTAACCATTGAGATGGAGGTGCAGGTGTAACTTGGTAATAAATATTGTTTGGTCCAGTATAGTTTACACCATTATTTGGTTCATTACCATAACCGCCAGAACCTCCTCCTCCTAATCCACCTGCACCTTCGTCAGGTTGCCCATCATAAGAACCACCACCACCACCACCTGAAAAATAATAATTACCCACATTTGGTATGGCTATATTAGTTCCAGGTAAACCATCAGTTGAAGATGTGGAAGTGTTATATAATCCACCTTGGCCTCCAGAACCTCCGCCATCAGCACCAGCCCCACCAGTACCAGAAGCAGAGCTTAAACCACCTTGACCACCAGCAGCAGAATATGAATCAAAAGTTGATGTACCACCTTGTAAACCATCAACACTTAGATTTGGAACAGATGGTGGTCCAGAGCTTTGAGAATTACCACCGGCACCACCATACCCAATTGTAACGTTATAACTAGTTTGAGTTAATGATAAAGATGATTGTGTAGTAATTGCGCCTCCAGCACCACCTCCACCGCCGTTATACGAGTCTGAAGATTCTCCACCACCGCCTCCACCTCCAACTACAACAACATTTACATTAGTTAAATTTCTTAAAGGCGTAAAAGTTCCTGTTGAGGATGTTTGAGCAAATCCATTACTTGTAGGAATTGTTAATGTAACACAATAATATCCACCAACATATGAATATGAAGCATCAAAAGTTCCTGAAGTTGTAAAAGGAGGATAAATATAAGTAGGATAATAAACAATAGCTATGCCAGGTCCACCAAATCCGCCATAAGAATAGTAGTTAGCACTACTATTACCACCAGCACCTCCTCCTGTTCCAATAGAATAAGTATTTCCATTAAATGTATAATTGAATCCTGGAAAGGTTGAAATACCAAAACTACCCGTTCCTCCACAGCCTCCAGTTTCTGCGGTAAATGTTGTTGAACCATAAGCACCAACGACACCACCTCCGCCATAATATGGTCCTGGTGTTCCAGTACCTGAATTTCGCCCACCACCAGCACCCCCACCACCAAATTTAAATGTTGTTCCTGTTCCATCTTGAAATGTATAAGGATAACCATCATAACCATTTCCATTATAAGTTCCTTGAACATTTGTAACAGTTACACCATTTGGGCCTGCTTTTCCTCCTTTTCCATAGTTGTTAGCATTGCTATTAGTTCCACCATTACCTGTACCACCTTGTGCTGACCCACCACCGCCGCCTCCACCAGCCGCACTCAGACTTAATCCAGGACCACTTATACTTGTAGTTCCACCAGCAGAACCATTTGCTCCATTAAAATTTCCAGAAGTAAATGGTCCACCCGCTCCTCCATTTCCAATTGTAACATTATATGTTCCAGCAGTTAAATTATATGGCGAGCTTCCAGTAGTAATAGTCCCACCAGCACCACCACCTTCATAACCTAAACCAGAACCACCACCACCTCCACCACCAATCAAAAAAATCCAAACATTCGATATATTTTCAGATAAAGATAAAGTATCACTAACCGAAAATATATGATACGTATAACCTGTTTGTGTAGTAGTTGCGCTAAATGGATTATAGTCTAATGTATAAAAAGAATGTATGTTATTAAATATAGTATTTAAATCATTTCCTCCAAATATATAGTTAGTTACTGGAGCTTGTGGTGTTGTTCCATCATATGGTTGAAATATATTGGACAAATCTACTCCTCCAGTCAAAAAATTAGTCGCATTATTATTTCCAGAAGTTCTTTGTTCAAATATAAATGCAAGGTCTACTCCATTAACATTATATCCAGTTAAACTCATAATATATTTATATAGATAAAATAAAAAAATTGATTTAAATTTAAATAATATAAGAATAATATACAATATATATAAGAAATGATAATCCCAGTTAAATGTTTTACTTGTGGTATGGTTATTGCTGATAAATATCGTTTTTATCAAGCAGAAGTTCGTAAAAGAAAATTAGCAAAAAAGGTTGGAACAAATAATTCTGACGAAATAGACAAAGTTCTTTATTTAACAAAAGAATTTCATGAAAAGACGCCAGAAGGTGAGGTTCTAGACGAATTAAATATGAAAAAAATGTGTTGTCGAAGACATTTCTTAACTCATGTTGATATCGAATAATTTCTTAACATATTATATAAA